>ERZ772979.35-NODE-35-length-121565-cov-17.236112_pt1 | contig 121565 bp, 157 predicted proteins | sample MGYA00511130_ERZ772979 | MGnify/ENA primary metagenome ERZ772979 (study PRJEB29015, sample SAMEA2738103) | human oral metagenome | biome: human oral; feature: human-associated habitat; material: saliva | place: China | collected 2186 ...
CAAGGTCACCATCACAAACGGTACCCATATCGACGGTTATGCCCATTTATCAGGTGACTACACCTTCTATGATTCTAAGGGTATCTTTGTCTTTAAAACCCATTGGTTACCTAAAAACCACTATTTTACTTACACGACACACAACCATAAATGGCGTTTCAAAGATTTTTATGGCACAACAAACGAACTCTTAGAAACCATTAAAAGCTCAACCTCCCTTCAGTATATGCGGCACTACATCCAATTCGTTGAAACCCTTCAAGAGCCTCTTCAAAAATACGAACTGACCAAAGAACAGTCGATTACCTTTGAAGACCGTCTCCTTTATCGTATTCGTGCTACTAAAGACTTCGCCAACGTTAAAAAAGGTGACCTCGGAGGCTTTGTCGCATCAACTGACAACCTCAGTCAAGAGGGTGACTCTTGGATTTATAATGACGCCAAAGTCATGGACGATGCAAGAGTCTCAGATGACGCTGTTGTCACAGATGACACCATTGTGAAAGATTTCGCTCAAGTCAATAGCAAAGCTACCGTCAGCAATAACAGTATTATCTCAGACAACGCCATCATCTCAGATGACGCAACCATCTACGACAAGGCACGTATCTCAGACCATGCCAAAGTCTATGAATCTGCCCTTATCTGCGACAAGGCCCATATTTCTGACCAAACTAAAGTCTATGGCGATAGCTTAGTTAGCGGTCAAGCGCGTGTTTCTAATGACACAGAGGTTTTTGGAAGTGCTCGCATTAACGATAAGGTCACGCTTTCAGGCCATGCTAAAGTCTATGGCAACGCTATGCTTAATGACAACGTTACCGTCACAGACTATGCTAAAGTTTATGACGATGCTTACCTCAATGACCGTGTACGTGTCAAAGGCTTTGCCAATGTCTACGGTAAGGCTAAACTCTACAACAACGTCCTCATTACAGACAGCGTTCATGTCTTTGGAAAAACTAAACTCGAAGGCTCTTTATACCTCACAAATGACGCTATTATTAGCTCTTCTAACGACGTTTTTGGCTTTAATGATGTCACACAAAAGCGCTATTTGACCTACACCGTATCCAATCAAACCTGGATCGCTGATACAGTTGTCATTGGTAATCATCAAGACCTTTTAGATAGCGCTACAAATGACAAAGCTAAAACTATTTATCAACACTATATTGCGATTATAGAAAATTCTGAAAAATAGAAAGGAAACAGCTTATGGAAATCCACATCAAACTTCCCAACTTCAAAGGCTCTATCAATGGCATTACCTTTAGTAACGAAGAAACACTTAACGCTGCCAAAAACGTCCTAACGGCTATCAATGAAAAATTTGGCGAAGTCTATAACAACGATTTTATTGACTGTCTTCATGACATCTTTGAAGACACCCCCAGCCCAACCAAACGTAAAAACATCGAACAAGAACTTATTGACGCCATTGAGCAATCAGACGAATTGACAATAGACCGTGTCCGATTTAGCTCACCTACAGGAGCTGAAGGCCTTACAAATGAGCTTAACACATGTCTCTATACAGGCTATGGCTTACGTCCCTATTACGACCTTGCGGCTATTGACACCAACAATAACTTTACAGCTATCGAAAAACATCTAAACCACAAAGATGTCTTTAGACATCTGGTTTCACTTGTTGCTAAACAAGAACCGTGGGCCCTCGAAGACCTCGCAGAAATGCTTGCTATCGAATCAACAAAAGAAACCGATATCGTTGAACGATTACTCGAAATAACCATCACAGGCGTCTATGATAGGTCCCTTGAAACCGACAATATGTCTTTACGTCTCTATAACCCAACAAACACCGATGGACGCTTAATTAACCTTTATGTCTTTGGCGGAGACGATGAGTTACATATTTTCGCCCGTCACTCTATTTAAAAGAAAGTTCTAACACATGAAATACGAATTAGACACATCCACAGCCACCTATTTTGAAACGCCTACCCAAAGTCGCACCCTTTGTCGCATCAAGGCCTTAAAAGACTTCGCTGACGTTAAAGCAGGCGACCTCGGTGGCTATATCGAAGATTACAGAAACCTTAGCCATGACGGCAATTGCTGGATCTATGACAATGCTAAAGTCATGGGTTCAGCTAGCGTTAAAGGTGATGCTAAAATTAAAAACGAAGCTATTGTCAGCCAAAAAGCTACCGTCTATGATGGAGCCATTGTCAAAGACCATGCGACGATTTCAGGCGGCGCTACGGTTCGTGTTATGGCCATTATCTCAGAAAATGCTCTTGTTGACCGTGCAGCTATCTGCTCAGGCAATGCTCATATCAAAGGACATGCACACATCACTGAACAAGCACACGTTGCAGATGAGGCACGTATTGAAGGAAAAGCAACCATTTCAGGACATGCAAAACTCGAAGATTCCGTTCGTATCAAAGACAAGGCTATCGTCACCGAACACGCTAATCTTAAAGGACGTGCCACTATCCAAGACAAGGCTAACATCAAAGGTTACGCCCTTATTGGCGGTAACACAACCATTAAAGGAAATGTCACCATTGACGGCGCCACAATGATTACAAGTGATGCTGTCGTAGCCTCTGATTATGATTATATGGTCATTAAAAACATTTATGGTGAGACCATGACCTATACCACCTCTAACAAACTCTGGAATGTCAACTATTTTAATCGAACAAGTAAGGACCTCATTGCAAAAGGCTATGAAGAAAGCCAGGCTAAAGGTCAAATCTACGAACAATGTGTCGCCTTTGCCGAAAGTCAATTCAAAGCCCAAGAACGAGAAAATCCTAAATATGAATTACTCTCCGACGATACGGTAACGGTCAATAACGTCACTCTTCGACGCATCCGTGCCCTAAAAGATTTTGGCACCATTAAAAAAGGCACCCTTGGCGGTTACATCGAAAGTGACAACAACCTCAGTCACAGCGGAACCACTTGGGTTCACGATACCGCCAAAGTTTTTGGTGATGCCCTTGTTACCGATGACGCACAAATCCATGGAGACACCATTATTAAAGATAAGGCTCTCGTTGAAAATGATGCCTTTGTCACAGGCAACGCCATTATCCAAGATCATGCTAGCGTTTCAGATAGCGCTATTGTTCGAGATAATGCAAGAATCTATAACAATGCATCTGTTTATGGCAATGCCCTCATCCAAAACAAGACTAGCATTTCAGGAAATGCCCAAATCTATGAACATGCAGCTATTACAGGCACTAGTCAAGTTACTGATAACGCCCTTGTTTACGGCAAAGCTACCTTACGTGGGAACGTCATTGTCACAGGTAATGCTCAAATCAAAGACAACGCCAATCTTTATGACCACGTTCGTATTAGTGAACACGCCCGCATTTATCGTGACGCGACACTTCGTAACAAAGTCCATGTTTCTGGTTTCGCCCACGTCACCACAAGTCTTGATGGCAATGAAACTATCACAGGTGACGCCATTGTCGATTCTCCAAACGATGTCTTTTGCATCAAATTAAATACAGAAAAAGAAAACATCTATTCCCCAGAAAATAACTACATTACCTATACCAAGTCCAATGACATGTGGTATCACCACAAATTTTATGGCAACTCTCGCGAACTCTTACGTTCCGCTAAAACCTACGATGAAAAACGTTTTTACAAACAACTCCTTAAACTTGTAGGTAAACATGTCTTTTTTTAAGAAAGGAAACCCATGACAAAATTTGAACTCGATTACACGTCCTCAACAACATACTATGGACGTACCCTTTATCGCATCAAAGCCTTAAAAACGTTTACCACCACATCGGGTGATATCATCCATAAAGGCAACCTTGGCGGCTACGTTCAATCCGAAGCTAACCTTGACCAAAACGGCACTTCTTGGATTTTTAAAGGCGCCATGGCCATTGACGATTCTCGTGTCAAAGATGATGCCCAACTTCACAACGACGCCCTCATTAAAGACAAGGCTGTCATTGAAAACAAAGCCTCAGCCCACAATAATGTTAAAATTACAGGAAACGCACATGTTTCTGAAGAAGCGGCTATCACACGTAATGCCCGAATTACAAGTCACGCTACTGTTCGTGGAGAAGCCTTTGTCACAGGCGACGCTATGATTGGTGGCTATGCCACCATTACAGACAACGCTCAAGTCCGTGACCAAACCGATATTAGAGGACATGCATTCATTGGTCATCGAGCCGTCATCTCAAACTTTGCTGAAATTAACGACGACGCTCGCATCACAGGTAAGGCAACTGTTAACGGCCACGCCTATATTTGTGATCATGCACGTATTGAAGGACACGCTAACATCTCAGGTTACGCCATTGTTTGTGATTACGCCGTCATTAAAGGACACACCCATGTTTCTGATGAATTTGTCATTTCAGACCACACCATTCTCAATCTTCCTGAAAACGCAAAACCTATCACATCAACAAATGATTATGCTACATTTAAAGGCTTCAACAACACCTACATCACTTATATCATAGACACTCAAACATGGCTTCAACATGACAAAAATAGACATATCCTCTTTGAAGGTGACACCAAAACTTTTATTGATTACGGCTACACGCACAATAAAACATGGGGCGATTGCTACAAGTCTTATACAGCTATTGTCAAAGAGCTAGAACCTAAGAAATTCGAATTGGACAAATCATCCAAAATTTCCGTTGACGGCGTCACGCTTTATCGCATTCGTGCCTTAAAAGATTTTGGTGTCGTCAAAAAAGGCGACCTCGGAGGCTACGTCGAAAAAGAAGAAAACCTTAGTCAAAAAGACAATGCTTGGATTTTTGACAATGCCAAAGCTATGGATGACGCCATCGTTAAAGACAATGCTACTCTTCATCATAACGCCACAATCTGCGATGACGCTATTATCAGTGGGTCAACTAGTATCAATGAAAATGTCACCATCTATGACCAAGCAACCGTCAGTGATAATGCCATTCTTTATGGAAATGTCATCCTTGTTGGTAACGCCAAAATCTACGGTAAAGCTCGCCTTTATGACCACGTTGTCGTCTCTGGTAATGCCCAAGTCTATGACAATGCTCGCTGTCTTCAATCTGCAAAAATTAAAGATGATGCTCAAGTCTTCAATGACGCCACCATTGACAACGCCGTTATCTCAGGATCAGCCTGCGTTTTTGATAAAGCCACTGTCCAAGACAACAGCACCATTTCAGGACACGTCAGCCTCTATGGCAACATCACGGTCTTTGGTCAAGCCTATATGGATAGTGCTGACAACATTACGTTACGTTCAAACGACGACTACATCGTTCTAAAACACTGGTCAAACAATGACATGATTACATACATCAAACCATCTGACTACTGGATATCTCCGACCTTTAATTGCAGTACAGAAGACCTAAAAAGCTATGCCGAAAACAAACCTAACAAACACAAAATCCTTGCTTATATTGATTTTGTAACTAATGCCCTTAAATAGTCATTACCTTCTAAAAAGACAAAACAAAGCCACTATGATATAATCAATTTAACAACCATAGAAAGGCTTGATACTTATCAAGAAAAGAAGAAACATGACTGGATTTACCGTTGGCAACACCCTAGTGGCAACGCCTGGCTTATCAAACGAGCAAATTGCTCAAATTGAAAAAGAAGAAAAACAGGAACAAAAACTCTTAACCGAAGTTACTGAAGAAACCTTTGCGCCTATTGAGCGCACCCCTGAACAAAATAGCCTCATCAGCGGTGTCAAAAATGCTATTGACCTTAACGATGGCTCCTTAATCATCTCTTATGGCGTCGAAGATGCTAACGCTCTCATGACCCTATCCAACAAAGCCCTCTCACAAGTTCGCTCAAAAGACAGTGGCGAAACAGGCGACATGCTTGCAAAACTAGCCATTGACTTGACCACCGACGGGCCAACAGATACCAAAGGCATCTTTGGAATGATTAAATCGCTTGGAAACAAAGCCAAGGCCCTACAAATTCGTTATGAATCGGTTCAAGCCAATATCGACCGTGTTCTAGGCGTTCTTGAACAACAGCAATTGACGCTCATTAAAAACAACAAAGACATGGTTGATATGAAAAAAGCAAACTTTGAAAACTATCAACGCTTGTCTGTCTTTGTTGAAGCAGGGCTTCAAAAACTCAAAGAAGCGGAAACCATCGAGATTCCAAAACTCGAAGAAAAAGCGAAAAGCGGTGACCAAGCAGACATTAACGCTTTAACCGAATACAAAAACGCCGTTAACCTCTTTGAAAAGCAAGTTCATGACTTAAATGCCCAAATGTCTCTGTCGCAAAACCTTGCCATTCAACTAACAACCTTGACCAATGCCAACCTAGCGCTTATTCAAAAGATTCAACGTTCTAAGACCATTCTCATCCCTGCCTGGTCACAAACCATGCTTGTCACCTTCTACGGCGAAAACTCTAAAAAAGCTTTTGAAGCCGATAAAGTCTTCACCGAACGCACCAATCTCGCCATTAAAAACGCTAGTGAAACCCTAGCGAAAACCGTTAAAGAAACGTCAGAACATGCCGAAACAGCCTCTATCAGTATCGAAACACTTGAAGATGCGACACGAAACATTGTCCAAAGTCTTAAAGATATTGACGACGCACGCGCCAAAGGGCATGAATACCGTCAAAAAGCCAACGTTCGTATTGATGAATTACGTAATGAAATCAAGTTACAACTGGCAACAACCATTAGTCGTCAAGACAACATCAAAAACTAAAACACTCCAAAGGACACATCAACATGCAAAAAACAAAATTTATTGGAGCAATTGCTGGTGGCTCCTTTCTCTTGTCTCTTGTCATCCTCTTAGGGGTCACCAGTAACAAAGACCCTATTATTATCGCGTCTGGCATTCGCACCTTTAAAGCCTTACTGACCTTAGCCAAACTCTTACTTGGCGGGTCTCTCATTGGTCTTTCTTACGCAGGCTTTAACGGCTATCGCACAAAAAACGCGGAGCATAAGGCCATTGAAGAAGATAAACACAATAAACTCACCAACCCTTTGTACGATCAAGGAGCAACCCTTGAAAAGCTCATGGCTATTCAAAAAGACTTGGAAACGCCTTACAAAGACTATGCCAAACGCATGATTCATCAATTAAAAAGCGCCGAAGCCTTACAAAATGACTTCATTGAAATTGTTGAAAACAATGACTTACCTGTCATTCAAGATATCGCGAGTGAATTGCAATCTATTCAAGTACGATTCTTACATGACGCCAAATCCGTCTACCGTCGCCTCATCATCGCTGAAGAAACCGACGTTATCGAAAAGAAATTGACAGATAACGATAAGGTGCTTAAAGATGCCAATAGTCTCATTACAGAAGCTATCAACTATCTTGATGTTAAAACGCCATCAACAGACGTTGACCTCAAAAACCTTATCGCTTCTCTTCAAGACCTTATTACTCTTATTTAGAAAGGAAATCACCATGAACTCACGTTCTAAACTCTTTATAAGCGTTCTTCTGGCTACAGGTCTTTTGCTAACAGCTTGTTCCAATAATCACAAATATGGCAATCTGTCAAAAGACGAAGCCAAGACCGAAGTCGCTGCCTACTATAAAAAAATCAACCCCTCTAAAGCCAAACTGAAAAAAGATATCTCAGGTACATCTTTAGATACGGCTTCAGAACTCCCAAACATCGACAAAACCTACCCTTACACGGTTGACGGTGATGGTAAAATCAACGCTGAAATCTTCGTTTCCTCTGAAAAAGCAGGTAGCGGAAAAGACGGTATCCTAAACGATATCGCTAAAGACTTCAACGATCAACATCAGACCATTGACGGTGAACCCATCAGTGTGTCCATTCGTAGTATTCCTTCAGGAACAGCAGTTGATTACATCGCTAGTAAAAACCATGTCCCAGACGGATATACCCCATCCAATAAACAATGGGACTACATCTTAAATGCGCGTGGCTTTAAAACCACAGAAATCACGGATAAACTCTTTGGGAATACCTCAGGACTATTGATGAAGAAATCAGTTTATAAAGACATCGCTAAAAACGGTAGCGTCTCTATTCAAGACGTCACCAAAGCAATTGAAAAGGGTAAACTCCTAGGCTACACCAACCCTTATTCGTCATCAACAGGCTTGAGTCTCTTGTCTCAATTCCTTTATAGTTTTGATCCTACCAACCCAATCAGCGACAAAGCGCAAGCCGACTTCCAAAAGCTCCAACAAAACATTCCGTCAACCTTTGTTAACACAGCACAACTTCGTGAAGCCGCTAAAAACGGAACAGCAGATATCTTATCAATTTCCTACCAAACCTACATTAACACACCTGAGTTTTCAGACTATAAATATGTTCCCTTTGGTATCCGTCAAGATTCGCCCGTTTATGCCACAACATCAAACGCTAAAAAACAAGAAGTTCTAAAACGCTTTGTAGACTTTGCAAAAAATGACCAAAACCAAGAAAAAGCCACCGATTACGGCTTCAATCACTTAAACGACTACAGCTACACCGAACAAACAACCGACGGTAATCTGCTCATGTCTATGCAGAAACTTTGGAAACAAAACAAAAACTCTGCCCGTCCTATCGTTGGAGTCTTTGTCACAGACATCTCTGGTTCCATGGACGGTGAACCGATCAACAATTTGAAAAAGTCCTTGATGAACTCTCTCCAATACATCAATGACGATAATAAAGTTGGACTTGTTTCCTACAACAATGACGTCACCATCAATGTTCCTATTAAAGAAATGGACAGCACCCAAAAAGCCTACTTCACCTCAGCTATTAAAGGACTCACCCCAAGCGGTGACACCGCAACCTATAATGGCCTTCTGGTCGCTGTTCAAATGATCCTTGATGAGATGAAGAAAAACCCTGACGTTCGTCCTGTCATCTTCGTCTTATCCGACGGAAAAACCAACCAAGGTTACGATTTTGACCGTGCGGCACAAATCATTAAAGCCCTTGGCATTACCGTCAATACCATCGGGTACAATGCCGACCTTAAAGAACTGGCAAAAATCTCTAAAATCAACGAATCTGTCGCTATCAATGCCGATAATGATGACGTTGTCTATAAACTCAAAGAACTCTTTAACGCAGAATTCTAAAAACCTAACTGTACGATCTGGAACTAATGGTCGTACAGTTTTATAAAAATTATAGAAGGAAAACTAAAATGACTGAAAAGCCACTTAAAAAGATTCCAAAAATCACAACACCTCTTCGTAACGCCATCATCAAAATGCCTGAGAGCATCCGAAAAGCCTCAGGCATCATTATCTATGGCAAACGTATCAAATCCATTGTCTATTCCTTAGACGTTTCACTCATCGCCAATACTGACGCTGATGCCATTCTTTGTGTCTATCCCTTTACGCCTAATACGCAAATCTTAAATGCCGTATCTCTCGTTGCCAAAGCGCCTATTTTAGTCGGCGTTGGCGGTGGTCTCACCCAAGGCGATCGCTCAGCCCGTCTGGCCTCACACGCTGAAGAAAACAATGCCACAGCTATTGTCCTAAATGGACCTGTCAGCGTAGAAACCACAAAAACCGTACGTAGCTACGTTGATATCCCTCTCATTTACACGGTCATTGATAAAACACGAGACCTCCAACCTTACATTGACGCAGGGGTCAATATCTTTAACGTCAGTGGCGGTAAAAATACGGTTGAACTCGTCAAATGGGTGCGCGAGCAATACCCCGACTTTCCTATTATCGCCTCTGGTGGTAAAACAGACGCCTCTATTGAAGCCACTATTGACGCAGGTGCTAATGCCATCACCTATACCGCTTATGGCATGATGGAGAGTTATTTCCACGAAAAAATGGAAACCTATCGTCATTAAACTAAAAAAAGCCTAGTCAGGTCTTTTTTAGTTTATACTTTTGCGATTAGCTCACGCTAATCGCTTTTTTTGAGGGAATGAACTACACGCCCACTGAAGTGGGCGGTTTCTGGGAACATCATAGAAGAATCATCGAGCATCTAACGAACCGCTAGAGTTCGATGAGTATTCTCCTGTAAGCTTGTCATACGGTGATTAATAAGAGTATTAATCGTGATGATAGAGGCTTGACTATTTACCAAGGCCAGTTCCTGACCTGTTTAATAGATTATTAAGCTATTTCTAAAGCTTGATTAAAATAACTAATGGTTTGTTTAAGCCATTGAGAAGCTACTTGGAAGAAAACAGTTGAAAAATAACCATTTTTAATTTGTTCGTTTAGGAGTACTAATTGTGATTGAAGGTATGTTTCAAGACCACGATAAAGAATGTTGATAGCTGCATTAATATCTCGGTCATGCGTTTCATGGCAATGTGGACATGTCCATTCACGAACATCGAGGGGTTTTTTACCACTATCCCAGCCACATTGATGACAAATGCGAGAGGTGTAATGTGGTGGAACAAGAATAAACAACTTCCCATACCATTCGCATTTATAACGTAGGAAACGAACAAAAATAGCCCAAGAAGCATTAGAAATGGCTTTTGCTAATTTGTGATTTTTTAGCATGTTTTTAATTTTTAAATCTTCCAAAACAATAACGTCATAAGCTTTAACAAGTGCTGTTGTTAGTTTATGTAAATAATCATGACGTTTATTGGCGACTTTTCGTTGAACTTTAGCACTTTTCTTCATGTGTTTTTCGTGATTCTTAAAATCAAACAAATCAGATGCGTCATATTTATCTTCATCAAAGATACCTTTTTCAATAAGATAAATAAGTTCGTTTGTTGTTAGAATTTTTGAATTACGATCCATGCTTTTAGACGCTTTACCTTGAGCTTTTAAGCTGAGTGCAAGTGTTTGCCCAGGACTAAATTTTGGAAACTTAAGACCATTAGATAAGGTTAAAAGATGTGTCAAACCGAGGTCGCCACCCATTAATTGTTTGGTTTTCACAAGTAATTCGCGGTCGGGTTCTTCGATTTGAAAACTAATATAATAATCTCCAAAGGACTCTCGAGTAATCGTATATTCTTTGATTTGACCATTAATTCGGGTAGTTTTAGATGTTTTGATAAACCCTAATTTTGGCACATAAACATAACGAGGGCCTGCAACATAAACGCTTGTTTTTCCTGATTTTTGTTTTTGTGATTTACCTGTAAACGATTGACTGCGATGTTTACGTGATTTAAATTTTGGTTTTTCAAATTGGTCAGGTTTTTTGAAAAAGTTTTTATAAGCTTGATCAAGATTTGCTAATGATTTTTGTAAAACAGTTGAATCTGATAAATGAAGCCAAGGGTTATCTTTTTTCAAAGACGTTAACATTTTTTGCATGTTATAGGCATCGATATAAACAAAATTAACAATTTTTTCCCCATTTTCTTTGGCTTTTTCTTTATAAGAATTATAATCATCAATCATTGCATTATAACGGTTTTCTTGCATGTTTTTAAATTGATTCCAAACAAAACGACTGTTTCCAAAGGTTTGTTCAATAGTTTGTTTTTGTGTTTTATTAGGATAGAGTTTTAATTTAACACCTGATAAAATGGTCATTTGAGAGTCCTCCTTTCTATTAAGGTTAATTCTATTATACGCTTTTGAAAACAATAGTCAAAGAAAAAGCGTACAAGTGAGATAGACGTTTATTTATTAATTCGTTAAGGCCACGGTTTTCACGAATTCATCCCCCGATTAAAATCGGGGGCCTTCTTCGCTCCGCGGCTTTGTAAAAAAAGAACTGTCCCGTCGGACAAGCTCTTTTTTCTAATAGTGATACTGTTTGAGCGACCAATAGCGATATTCCACACCGTTTACAAAGATATGACCTTCGTAATTGTAGTCCCCTAAAAAATTGGTTGACTCAGGTAATTGAAAACCTGCTTCAGCCGTAAAATTATAAACTTTTTGGCCCTCGTTATTCCAAGAATATTGCGAGCTATCAGCAACCTCACGCACACGCACAATACGCCCTGTTGACGTATACTGTTCGCCTTCTGTTGGACGATTAGTTAAATCGATAGCTAAATCCGTACCATAGCGTCCATGTGTCGTCGTCTCTGCAGACGCTAAAGTTGCAATAGACCCAAGGCCAACAATGGCTAATAAGGCCAAGCCCTTAAATGATTTAAATTTCATAGAAAAAATCCCCATTTCTTAAAGAATAGATCTATTTTACCATGAAAGTGTTGCTATGTCAAATGCACAAAAAATAGCTCATATAGAGCTATTTCTTACTGTTGCAGACCTTTTTGTGAACCCATATTAAATTGACTTTCATCAATCTCTTCAGAATCCTCAGCCGTCAACACAGTAACCACCAACTTATTCGCATCATCTGAGCGCAACTGAACATTCGATTCTGTCACATTTTCAACCGACACATCATAAGCATCTACATATTCTAAACGTCCACTATTCACAATATTACTATAATCAACTTGACTCTTATTAATAGACAATGCATCTTTAACCACACTTACAAACATCGCCGTATCTTTAACACAACCGACACGAATCACATCGCTATTAATCATGCCGCATTTTTCAACCATGGCGTCCTTAATTGTTGAATGATCAATTCCAGAATTAACAAGCACAGCCTTTTCTAGAGTTGAATGACCCATCTCAGAATCAATCACACGTGACTGCTTCACCCTACTAGCATCAATTTTACTGTCTAATACATAACTATCTTCAATCGTTGCGGTTTCATTGTATTGATAAAATTCATCATCAATTATTCGTGACATCACTTTTGTTTTCCCCCGTAATTGACTGTTTTTAATCGTAATATCAGCATCAAACAAAATATCCACATCATCAATCTGACTGTTTTCAACCGTCAAGCACTGACCCGTTGCCTTGGTCATGATGAAATCACCTCCACAACTATCAAAAGCTACAATCGGCGAGCCTTTCACAGACACCTTGCAATTTCCAAAACGGTAAACCCCATTTTCTTCTTTGACACTACCTTCTCGAACAGCTTGTGACAAGGGAACCCCTGCATAAACAGCACGCGCTACCTGACTAGATGCTGCCGCATCCATTTGTGCATTTTCAATGACACGTAGCTCGCTTTCAGAAAAACCAATCGTATCAAAATCATAAGGACGTGATTGTCCAAAATCTGAACCAAAAGGTGATTCCACAGGTTGACGAAGATCTTTAAATTCATCAGTCATACAATTAAAACCTCAATTCATTTTGCTACCATTAGTATACCATATTTTTTCTTGACTAATTCATCCTAAATCGTAACCAAATTTTCTCATCGTTAATTTTAATCATCAGTTTGACGTCAGTTTGACGTCATTTTGACATTTATTTGACGTTAGTTTGACGTTAGTTTGTCGTTCGTTTTCCCTGCTTTTGCGTTCCGCAAAAGCAGGTTTTTTGTCGGGCGTCGATAGCTAACGCTATCGACGTTTTTTTGTGCCGTTAAAAAACACCCTACGGGACATTTTTTAACGGCTGATTTTCGCTTGCATACGTCGATTAAAGGTGCTAAACTAAAAGAAAAAAGGAATTTTAAACATGGTCATACAACTAACCGCAGCACTGTCTTTTATCATTGCACTCATCATCGTTTGGCGTGCTAATAAAGACGTCAATACCGATGATAGTCTTATTCTAACTATTCTAATCGCAGGGATGAACATGATACTCACGCTTGTCATCGCTTCAATTATCTGTCTCGGCGTCGTCCATACCTTCTCAACGCCAAAAACAAGCCACAATTATCATAAACTCGATACAGCTAACGTTACAACAACGCTAACAAGCGGTAAGAAAACCGTAACGCTAAACAATCAAACCAATCCTAAAGACCTCAAAGCATTCTCAGATGGAACCCTTAGCTTGTCAGACGATCAAGGGACTGCTAAACGTGATATTAAAGATATTGAGCTAATCAATACCAAAAACGGTACAACCATTGATCATCTCGAGTACGGCAAAGAAACAAACTACCGTGACTACTTTGGTTTCCACTATAACGAAGAAAGCAAAAACGTCTTGCGCGTGGTCTTTAAAACAGACGACCTTAACAAACGATTTAGGGATTAAGTTGACGCTATGATTAAAATCTGATACAACAAAGACAACTTAGAACAGATAATGTAATCATTCTAAATCGCATCTCGTAAAACGCGTTGATTGAAATTCGATATGTAAAGGTCAAGCGACAATTCTTTAGGTGACAGCCACCGAAACGACAATTTCCTTAGGTGGCAGCCACCAACTGACATAAAACCAACTGACATAAAAAGAACACCTACACAGGTGTTCTTTTTTAATTTAATTCATCTTCAATCGAAGCTACTTCAGCCTCATAAGCTGCTTTAAAGCCATGCTCTTTTTGGTCACGTTTTTCAACATAATCTACCAAAAAGCCATTATCAACTTTTTCTAAATCCACTAAAGTCATATCTAATCCTTTCTGAACATCTGACAAATCTCACTCTTATCCGTTACCGTAACGCTATCAACATCAGTTCCATTAAACGTTTCATCAATAACAACAACAGCCATCAAATCAACATCGGGAGCAAGTTTCTCAAAAACCGTCATTCGTCATCAGTCCTTTCTCATAACTATATCTACATTATAACATATCTTTATCTCCCCGTCTGGTTTTAGCTTGCAATTCATCCTGATCCTGTTAAACTAAAAGAAAAAAGGAAATTTTCTCATGACAACTCTCAACGTCACCTTATTTTTTGTCGTCATCCTTGGCACAATAGCCTTTTGTTTCTTTTGTTATCGCGACGATTTCCCGTTTAAAGAAAATCTTAAAGTCAGTTTAACCTTCGGTACAATTCTTGGTCTTATTTTCTACGCAGCAATATTTCGAGGCATTTGCGAAACAACCGCAACCAAAGACCAAATTGAATGGGTCACGCTTCCTAGCGACAAAGCCACCTTAACCAGCTATCAGTCCCCTAACAAGCATTATGAGGTCATTAAAACGCTCGATCAAGTGACTAAAGACGATTTGCACTGGTCAGGAAAACTGACCGTTAACGGCAAAAGCTACGCTTACGATGACCTTAAACTCGAAGGCAAGGGCCAAAAACCTACCAAAATCAGCTACGGTACTATCTACCGTCCGGCTAAACTCTACGGACATTTATTCTACAAAGGCGACGCCAAAAGCCATGTGCTTAAAATAACTTATTAATGAAAGGAATTTTTCATGTTTTGTCCACTTTTTTATATTTTATTTATCGCTGCTAGTCTCATAATAGGCGGTTTCTTAAGTTATCTATTCTATCGCACAGAAGAAACCAAGTCATCAATCTTTATAGGACTACTTGCTGGATTCGTATTAGTCGTTTTCATTAACGGTCCTCTCATCTATTTAGCACCAGCCAAAACCACCTGGCACACACTCTATCCGGATGCTAAAATTGCTAAGGCGACTATTGAAACCAATAGCAAAACCTACTATCTCCCTAAAGATAACATCCCTAAATCAATTGCTGGAAGCAGTGGAACAATTAGCATTACTGATCACAAACAAACGGCGTCTCGCAACCTCGAAAAAATTATTGTTAACGGTAATGGCGACAAAGTAACGTCTATTGACTACGGCAAAGCGAAACAAACGCTAAGTCTTTTTGGACAAAAGCTCTATGAAAATAAGAAAACAACTAATCGTCTTCGTCTTAACTATAAAGAAAATAACCTAGACAAATTGTTTGAAGACTGATACAATAATCAGTCTTTTTCTAATAAATTATTTGTCATTCAATAAATAATTTAATAAACCAACGCCCAAATGCTATAATAAAACAAAAAACACAATAGAAAGATCTATTAGCTATGGCCCTTAAACTAACCTTCATCCTCGCAGATATTTTCTTTTTTTGTCTCATGGTCTATGACATGAGACACCTTGACGCTAAACGTCCATTGAAACAATTTTTTAAGTTCATCTTTCAATTGTTTGCAGCAACCGTTCTTGCTATTATAGCAACTGTCGTTCTCTTTACCGTTATGACAACATCCAAGACAAAAGAAGAATTTAAGAAAATCGACACAACAAATGCTACAATTATCCAAGACAAGAAAACAATCCAACTAAATGCTAAAGACCTCAAAACTATCTCAAAAGGCGCACTTAGTCTGCCAAATAACCAAAAGGCATATTGTTTTGATACGATTGACATCGTTAACTCAGGCGACACAATCGATCATTTAGAATATGGTACCAAAACAACCTATGACGACTATCTCGGCGACCAAATCGGCAAAACCTCGCAAAAGGTCCTTCGCATCGTCCTTAAACCAAACGAAAAACATCGCCATGAGCAATAACATCTTATTATAATGAAAGGAAACCGCCCCTATGTCATTTTTAACCTATCTCTCACGTGCAGACGTTCTATCTACAATCGTAACTTTCGAAATCTTACTTATCAGTGGACTTATCTTTTTCAAGTGGTTATCTAAAAAACACCTGGATGACGACCCTATCAAATGTTATTATCTTATTGGTACATTCCTTTTATGCCAATTTATTGGAATTAGTCTCCTTATTTTATGTTATAATATGAACATGTAAACAATGCCTTAGTAATCCTGCTAAGGCATTATTATCTTTCTTTCATGTCACAATATAAACATATTGAAAAAAGCCTCAGCATTTAAACTAAGGCATAAGCATATAGCCGATAAAGCCACCAAGGGCGTAAACAGGGCCAATGGTCACAAACATAGCCATCAGCGTCAGTTTTGTTACCGTTTTGCCATCAGCTTTCATATTTTGCGCGTGCGTTGCCACATGAATGGCAGCTAAAATAAGAAATACGATTAAAATAATTGCAAGTTTCATAAAGAATCAGTCCTTTCTAAATTTAGTTTAGCATATTAAACCACAAATGACCACCAAAAATTGTAAGGTCATTTTTTAATAGCTTAATTTATCTATTTTTGATAAACTAAAAGAAAAAATGAAAAGGAAAGTCCACGCATGATTGCAATCATTTTCATCCCAGCTCTTGTTGGTTTAACCTACGGTAGCTATAAGCTTATCAGAAAACTATTTCCCGATAACGATGATGTCATAGAAGTTCTCATCGGTTGCGGCGGCTTTAGCTTTTTCATTTGCTTAATCAGCCTTTTAGCTTTATCCGTCCCAAACATCCAAACCCTTGGTAAAGTCATCCATCCAAATACCGACAAGGTTGATGTCACATATGTCGCCAATGGTCAAGCCATGAAACCTACCGACAAGCGCTTTCGAAGTTTTATTGATGCGAATCCCAAAGGTGCTTTAATTGCGCGTAAAGACGGTCAAACCGTCCAAACAACGGTGTCTAAAATCTATATTGACGGCCCTAAAAATGGAACCAACGTAACCAAACTGACCTATGGCGAACGCACTAACCAATATCTCTTTTTTGGCATTCCAGCAACCGAAAAAGAACGTGAACACAAGACTTTAACCGTTACCGTAACAAACGGCGATACAAATATTTTCAACGAAAGGAAGTAAACCCATGTTTAAGCAACTTATCCCAGCCCTTGAAGCCATTAACTACCGCAAAGTTAAAGAAGATAACAATATTGTCTTTTATGAATCGACAACAACGCCTACAATTGTCCAACTTAATTATAATGACAATAGTGTGACTTTTACAGTTACAAATACAAGCGTCATGCCTATAACAATTAACAGTTTTAACATTCATAACCCTAACGATAATTGTGAATACGTTATCAAAAAACTTGAAGCCTTTAACACAATTGTTCATAAGCTATTAAACGCATTAAATGACTAGAAAGGAACATTATGTTAAGCATTTTAATCCCTATTGGTTGTTGTCTCATCAGTTTTGCCATCGCCATGGTCCCTGCTATCCTTAAAGGCTCTGATCCCTTTAAATGTTGTTTCACCTTTATCGTTTTAACAATTGCACTAACGATTGGCTTCGGCGTCACCTGTCACAACACTACCTACGACGTCCAAATCCCCATCAATCAACCCCTCAGCCTTGTCACACCGTCTCAAGTGCTGTCTAAAGGCACGCGCCTAAATGGTGACCTCAAACACACTTATTTAGTCACAGACAACGCATCAAAGGCTATTGATAAGGTTGAAACCAAGGGCACAGGGTCAACCGTAACAAACATTTCTTACAGCATTCGTCATACCGATAGCAAATGGTTTGGCTTAACGATTGATAAAGATGTTGAGAAACGTCAAACCATCGCCACCGTACATCTTGATGATGCGACCGATAAAACACTCAAGCATTTCTTCAACTAAGGTCTATGAGCCTTAGTTTTTTGTTAGGAAAATCTATTTAAATACGCTATACTAAAAGAAAAACAATAGAAAGGCTGTCCCTTATGTTTACAACTTTTGGCGTCTATTTCCTGCTTGGCACACTTGGTTTTGCCTTATTGTTAACGACACCTGTTTTCTACGAAGATCTTAAATGTAATTTTAAAAAATTTGTCCTCCCTTGGCTTGGATTAACCGCTTTCCTTTTCTTTGGGTTGCTCTTTATTACAAACTTCCTATGTGGTTATAACGTTCCTGTCCAAAAAACAGAATGGCGTACGATTCATCCGAATCAGAAAAAGGTAACCGTCGCAGTTAAAAGCGAAACGAGCAAATATATCACCGTAACAACCAATACCAAGCAAAATGACGTCGAATATACGAACAAAATCAAATTAACACAAGGACAATACGTCAAAGAAAAAAACATCGAAAACGTCATTGTTACTGGTAGCGGTCCTATCCTCGACAAAGTCCAATACGGCACCGAAACAACGCAATATGCCATCTTTGGGAAACCTGTCTTAAAACATAAAGGACACCGTAATGCGCTACGTTTTGTTTATAAAGAACCCTCAAGCAATAAGACGCTTGACGATATGTTAAAATAGAACTAAGGTCAGTTGACCTTATTTTTTTAATAGCTAAAAATGACCGTTTTTGATACACTAAAAGAAAACAAAAGGAACACATCCCATGCTCACAACATTTGGAACCTGTCTACTGTTAGGTCTTATCCTAATTAGTAACATTTTAGCACAAGGTATTTATCTCTCAGAAAAGAAACACAAAGAAACCACAACCAATCGTTTAGCTACAGGATTCTTCATCTTTTTACTCTTAGCCATGCTAACCTGTCTTATCGGCGGCTTTATTGGTCCCAATAAAGACACCGTTAAACCAACGGCCTGGAAAACCCTCTATCCTAACCAAAACGATATCACAGCAACGCTCAAAACACATGACAATCACTTTATTGCCAACAAAGGCGACCACTACGTTGACGTGTCTGAAAATCTCTCAAAAGACGATCTCAAAATAGTTGCCAGTCTCAAACTTAAACAAGGTAAAGCCGTTAAAGAAACCGACATTGATGATGTTATTGTCTCTGGTCAAGGCTCAACGCTTGATCATGTTACCTATGGCATTGAAACAAAAGCCGTTTATCTTTTTGGGCAACGCATTTTTAAGAACAACTATCAACGTAAAATTCTTAAGATTGTTTATAAAAACTCAGACAGCAACCAAACACTCGATCATATCCTCGACTAAGGTCTTTGACCTTAGTTTTTTTGTAGTAAAATGAGAATAATTTTGATAAACTAAAATAAGAAAGACGTCCCAACTATTAAAAAAGTCGACCCGTGAACACTCACGGAATCGCCGTAGATTCAATACAAAATAATAAAACCTGTATCATTTTCTACGAAATCAGCTCATCTAAATATAAACAAGATAAGCTATCGCACTCTACAAAAGTGCGCGGATTAAAATATAACCTAACCGTGGGTAATTAGGATCTAATTGTTTAATTGTGTCCATAATGTTATATATCCTTTTTTATTTTATTATAGCACAAAACCCTGTCTTATGAACTAATCCAGACAATGACGCCATAAAAAAGAACCTATTACGGTTCTTTTTTAGTTTACTAGAGCTTTAACCTCAAGCATAAGATAGCCCAAAGCCTGACGCACAGGCGTAAAGGGCATATCGCCTTCAAGTTTAAACAAAACTTTTTCTTTCAGGTAGCGCGTGTCCTTTTGAAAGCGTACAAAGACCTCAGGTGTGAGGTCAATCATCACTGAAAAATCGTCCTTAGTCCAAACCAAACGACCTTCAGAGCCTGTTTCAACCGTAAAGCTCACTTCCCCTGGCGTTTCTGTTGTTAATTCTGTAAAACGCTGACATAAAAAACGCGTTGCGTAGTATTGACGTTCTTTTGGTGTCATCATAAATTCCTTTCTTGATCAATATAAATGTTTGCCATAATTTTTCCATTAGCTTCTTTTCTAGCCACATGAAAAGACCTAACCTTTCGATGGTAATTCGATGGCAAGCTGAGTCGTTCTAATTCCTTTTCAAAATCTTCTTGGCCATCCGTATAACCTTTACCTAGCTTAAACAACGCATAGTGGACCAATTCATGACTCAAAGTAGGTACAACAAGGGAAAAATCGTCACAATGAAGGCTTGCATGAACCAACCAATCGGACAAATAAATATAATGATCAAACTGACCAAAATAAGCATTTAGAGCCACATGACGTCCATTGGTTTTTTCGTCTAGTGATTGATCGAATAACCGAAACTCAAGGTCCAAGACTACGGTAGGATAATAGGTCTTTAAAAAATCCTCAACATAGTCCTCTAGTTTTACCTTAAAGGTTTTCCAATCGACTTTAGAAATATCAGCATCCGTAACCTCATAAGTCTTATAAACGGTTCGTTCATCAGTCAACGGTAACAGTGACGATGACAAAGCCAAGTGACCACCAGAGGGCTTTAACTCGTCAAGTAGTTTAAACAAACCTAAAAAATAAGTCATGACAACGACCACTACTGATAATAAAAAGCCACTTGACGTCACATTATTCGTGGCTAACCCTGTCAAAACAAAAGCTAAAGACCAGACATTTCCAAAAACAAAGAACAATATACCTATTTTTTTAAATCGTTTCATCTAATCCTCTTTTATTCGATAAACATTAATGGTTATTTGACAATTGTTCGTCGTCACTTGACCAACCGTCACAACATCCACGCCGTAAACGAAACGGTTAATCATGTCTCGTCCCGTTACCAGAGGCGTCAATACCAACTGTTTCTTAGCTGCCATGTAGGCGTCACTATGGGTTGCATACGCGCCAATAATTTTAAAACTATCCCTTGGTACATTATCACCAGTGTAGCGTTTTTCTTCGACAACAACGTCATGGACCATTCGATTAGTCCTTCTGTAAACTTCGTATAGTTTTATTATAGCACAAAATAAAATCATATAAACAAAATTACTGACGCATTAATTGTATCCATACAATAACACAAGTCCATTTAAAAAACAGCTATCTCTAGCTGTTCACATTAATGATACAAATGATCGTCAATAAGAGCCATCCAATCATTTAAACGCTCTTTGATATCCCAGGTTCGTTGTTTAAGCCCTTTCCCTAAGAAGCAGGTGCTCTCATAGGCTTCGGTAATCAAATCGTCCCTAATTTCATCTAACAAAACTTGATAACTAAACAAAATCTGTTTAACCACTAAAGGATAAACGTAGGCTAAATCGAACTTAAAACTGTTCACAACCGCTTCTAAATCCGACAACCTGCGCACAGCCTTATCAAGGCCCTTTAAACGTCTATTAAAAGTATCAGCTAAGAGGTCGTCGCCTAACGCATCTCTGGTCTTTACCAAATCGTCATAAGAACACTCCGACCACTGACTAATTTGGGTATAAGCGATTGCTTTGACATCGTCATTCATGCGTACGTCCTTTCTTTATTGCTGCAAGCCTTGTTGCGAATTGATTTCAAACTGACTTTCGTCAATGGTAACATCATCGTGTGTCATATTAGTCCCTGCAAGAGGCAACTCACGATCATCAATGACCCAACTCTCTGCTTCACGACGAATCTTTTCTTTATCCACGTCTTCGGTAATAACTGCGCTAGGGTCTTCTGCAACCGCTTGCGCATCCAAATAAAGCCAAGCATCTTCGTCATCAAGACTATCAATCATTGGTTCAACCACATCCTTTAAAAACGGTGCCATTTCTACCACTTCGTCCTTATATTCACCAGGAACCGATGCAAAACCTTCTTCTAAGCGTTCTTTAAGCGCCTCATTAGGACGATAGGCTTCTAAATCCCACGCATAAGGAAGATCTCGATTAAGCACCAATGTAGCTAAACCGTCCACATAAGCATCGCTATCTGCTACTTGCACATAACCGTGATCAAAATCAGGCTGATTCGCGTGTTTCCCATTACCAACAAAATAACCATCTGTAAAGGCACGTTCATCAATATCAAAAGAAGACAAAGCCCAACCAGAATGCACGCCACCAACGGTTGCAGCCGTTACTTCGTCGCTCACCAACTTAGACAATTCAACGTTACTGTCTTTAGTCACCACAGAATTCATCAAATCGCTATTAGTAACGTGACTATCATCAACACGGCTCAATTGCAAACGACTGCGTTTAACAGAACTGTCTTTAACCGTAGTCTGGTCAAGCTCACTATCCTTAATAAAACTATCAGAAAGCGTTTGACCCGTCATCTCAATCAGATTATGACCACTCAAAATCGACTCCGAAATGACATTAGTCCCTTCATAACTAATCACTCTTGACGTTGGTGAATTAATAATCACATTTTCCAAGGTCAACTGATTAACGTTAGAACTACGTTTTAGCTTAACCTGAATATCATGGTCCACAAAATCACTCAAGGCTACATTCTTAAGCGTCACTTGATATTTCCCATCCGCTTCAGACAAGGTAAGCGAACCATCATCGCCTTTGACAATATCCGCTTTTCCATCTCCACGAGGCATATCGATCATCAAGCCTTTTTGCACCTCATAGCCCATACGTGGATAATTAGAATCTAAACGTTTGACAACAACCATAAAATCATCCCCTTTCTTTATTGCTGTAAGCCTTGTTGCGAATGGACTTCAAACTGGCTCTCATCAATGACAAAATCATCGGCTTCGCGCCAAGCTTCGTCGTCATCAAAGCTTTCTGCAATTTCAGCCGCCGTTGGTTCATACCCAACCACACCCTTTAAAAAAGGTGCCATTTCAAGGGCTTCTTTTTGATAAGCTTCAGACATCTTTTCCCAAGCTTTGTCTAAGCGTTCTTGTCTGTCATCTGTCAACTCGGGCAAATAATAGCCTTCCTTTTCAGGACGAAAAGGAAGATCACGATTAATGGCTAATGTCGCGAGACCAAAGGCATAGTCATCCTCATTAGAAACTTCTACATAGCCATGGTCAAAACCCTCTTGTTCGGCACTTTTACCGTTTCCGACAAAATAGCCCTTTTCAAAGGTACGTTCATCAAAGGTGTCTTCAAAAACGTCCCAACCGTTCTTTACGCCACCAACCTTAGCTTGTGTAACGGTATCACCCATTAAATAGGATAATTCCACACGACTCGAATCAGCAACAGTCGCACTATCTAAGCTACTATTAACCACATCACTATTTGTAACCGTGCTATTCAACAAATGACTACGTTCAACCACGCTATCCTTCTCTACAGATGACGTCATAAGCACACTATTATCAATATAAGCATCATTAATAGTTTGACCTGTCATGGAAATGTCATTAGCGCCACTAAGAATAGCGTCAGACACACGATTATTCCCACGAAAACTTCTAATTGTCGTCGCAGGTGACTCAATATTAAGGTCTTCTAAAACCAAATGACTTCCTTCAGGGTCGCCATTTACGACAACCACAATATTGTGATCTCCAAAGTCGCTTAAACACACGTTTTTAAGAGACGCCGTATATTTACCATTACCTTCAGACAAAGTAAGCGTCCCATCATCACTTTCCGTAATTTCAGCGCTACCGTCTCCGCTAGGCATATCAACAAACAAGCCTTTTTGCACTTCGTATCCCATACGTGGGTATTTTGGATCTAATTGTTTGACTACTACCATAAAGAAAAAATCCCTTTCATTTCGTTACCTTTAGTATAGCACATTTACTTGGTTTCTAAGACTAAAACATCCGTTGTCCAAGGAAGCCCTTTGGTTGTCTGACGGGTTTCCACATAAGCTTTACGTACCTGTCCCTTGGCTTTTCCCCTAACAACTACCGCATCAACGCCAAAGTCCATAGGATAAAGTCTTACCGAGCGACTAGCAGACAACTGCTCACGGATAGAGCTATCCATAAGGGTATGGGGTGTATCGTCAAGCCCTTGGTCAAAACGAAAAGTTGTTCGATAAAGATCTAAAGGCGTTGTCTTAACGACTTTTGTAGGCATCTGTACGCCTGAATAAAAAAGAAAACCAAACGCAAGAGTGCTTATGAAAAAAACAAGACCGTTCAAAAAGCGTTCTTTCTTACCCTTAGTTTTACAAACATAACGAAGAACAGCAAACGAGAAAAGCATTAAAACACCAGAAGAAATTAATAAAAATAATAATACGCGCAAAGGCATAAGGATTAGTCCTTTCTATTTTTTATTTTATGACAAAGAAACACACATTCCAAAAAAATTATTATACCACAAATTATTATCAAAATATATCCAGACATTAAAAAAGCAATATAACTAGGCATAATTCCTACTCCAAAACTAAAACTTCTTGGGTCAACCCAAAAGCATTCTGACGGATTTATAGGCTGAAGCGTAGCGTTATGCTCAGTCCGAAGATTTATTAACGTTTCGTCATCTGACAAAGGATAAGCTAAATTAGGTTTTCCATCAACGACAAGTCTAATCTTACCTTTAGTCTATCACAAGATGCTCAAAAAGGCACATAAAAACCGCAGAAGTAAATCTACGGCTCATTTTAGGGTAGCCTCGAAAAGCTATCCAGGGATTCCCAACCAATATAAAATTATTCTACCACAATTCTTATTTGATATCAAGCATTGATAACTGATCATCTAACAATTCTGTCAAATGCCAATCTTTTCGCATGAGATCGCCATCAATCTTAAGACCAGCCTCTTCAAAGCTGTCAATCATCTTTTTACGCACTTCTTTTAAAAGCAAGCGATAACTGTAGAAAATTTGTTTGGCTAGCACACAAGCAGCATCTGAATCTAAGGCATAGATAACGTCCATATCAAACTCACGAATGAGTTTTTCAACGCCATTAAGCGCTTTAACCGCTTCATCAATATCCTTTAAACGTTCGTTAAAGGAATCTACTAAATCACCGTCACCCAAAGCGTCTCTAGTCTTGGCTAATTCTTTATAGGAAAATTCTTTATAGGAACAATCGGACCACGACCAAAGTTGTTGACAAGCTAAACCTTTAATATCATCCATAGTTATTTTTCCTCAAATCGATAGAGTTTATATAGTGTCTGATTAGCGACTCCCAAAAGCGCATAGGGCTGACCGTTTTTAAAGGCTTGTCTGACGTAAGATAAAGGACGTACGTCTGCCTGTTCTTTAAGAGCCCTATAAGCGTCATCTAAACGGCTATAAGCGCCTAAAAGACGTTCCTTGTCCGTTTCTTTTACGGCTACATAAATGCTCATTCGTCAATCCTTTCAAATGAAATAACATCATTAATAGAACAATCATGATCGGCTAAATCGCGACCCTTTAAAGCGTCCCTAGTTCTTCCTTTATGCGAATAGACTAACCCTTTATGCGAATAGACGCTCAACTGAGAAAATCCTGGAAAATCACGCCCTTCAAACACATAAATCATCGTTCAGTCCTTTCAAAGAGCACATTACAATTGACAAAAGATTTTGTCTTGCCATGAAGCCCATCTTCATCATAAACAAAAGAATTAACATCATCTGTCAAAATGACACCACAATATTCTCGTAAATGAACAAATAGCGTTGCCCAATCCATGCGCGTAATTTCTAAAGCTTCTTCGGTATAAAGCTGTTCGCAACCAACGTTACTGATCATAATGTCCACGGACAACATAGGACCAATAGACGCTTCAATTAAAGGAACGTTAATATCCACAGCGTCTCGACGTAAGGCCCAATAAACGAATTGATAAACTAAAGCTAAAGCTTTAGAATCCGATAAGACAAGGCTGTCACCAGGTTGACCCAAGGTACGCTCAAAGGAAATAATGACAGAGCCATAAGGTTTTAAGGTGTCGATGGCTTTTTGATAAGATGAGGGTAATGGTAGCGTTTTTAAATATCCTAAAAAATCTTCAAAATCCATTAATGTTCCTTTCTATGACTTAATATAGCAATAATAATCGTCACCAAAATAGCAGGTGGTAGTGCAAGTCTAACAAACAATATCGTAAACGCCAACACAGTTCCAGAATCACTCGTTTGCATCACTTTAACCGTGCCTACAAGAATCAAGGTAACTTCATAAACAGCCCCCTAAACATTTCCTCGTCGATAAATATAGACCAACATGGTTCCAATAGCCATGACCAGAATAGCTGGTATTAGTGCCATGACGAAAATCCATAAAACAAGTTCCATTAAATATCACCTAATTTTTTCTTTCTACGAGCATATAGTTCCTTAACCGTCAATATCAACGTATCGCCAATAATGAGTGACGACGTAAGCATTACAAAAACAACTAATGGCCACAAGTCATGCACAGATGCCCAAAATTTAGAGGCCTTTTCAGGTCTAATGAGTAGCGCTAAAGTCATAATCAAAGCCATATAACTAAAACCAACAACAAAACGTAAAATCCACTTCATCGTTTTTCCTTTCTTAGAGCTCACCAGTACATTCCAGTTCCATCAGCTTTTCCAAAAAGCACTAAGATAACATCACCCATGAACCACAAAAACAAAAGACTCAAACAAGTGAATCCAGGAATCGTATACCAATGCATGGTCATCGTCCCAAAATAGTTCGATAAAGGTGTTGATTATCGTCCTTTCTAGAAATCACAATCACTATACCGGTCATTTGTCGTCCTTTCTAGAAATCACAATCACATAACCAATCAACGCCATCAAGGCAACTAATCCACAAATCATGCGAGCGTCCCCAGACTTTCTTTAATTTCTTTGAGACAAGCCGCATAATATTCTAAGGCAAAATAGAGGTCGTCACGATAGGTCAGCGCACGATTGACGTGACGCATGTCTGACAACCACTTGAGATACTGCTCCTTTTTAGTCTCAGGTAAACGTGACGTCCTGACATCTGATTCTAACCGAATTAACTGCCTACTAGCAATCATAAGAACAGACCTTACGCACATGATCAGCTAGACAAAACATGAGTGATGCTTTATCCAAGTCTTCCTTGATGATGTCTACAAGGTCTTTGTTAAAACGATGACCAGGAACACCACCCACTTCTACATAAGCGTCTTTAGCCACATCCACAGAACGTTTAATATCCTCTAACTGACGACAAAAAGCCGCATGGTCGCCAAGACCTTTAACCGTTACTTTTGCGACCTCATCGGCCGTTTTAGCATCCATCAACTCACGATGAAGGTTTGACGTATAAGTCTTGACGTCAATTTGAAGATTCAATAAGTCCTTATTAGCTTTATCCGTAACGGTTTTTAAAGCGTCGCCTGCTTTTGTTAAGATTTTATAGGTGCTGACCACTGATAAGCCAGCCGTTTTTAATTGTTCTAACATATTTTTTTATCCTTTCAAAGCTAAATAGCCAAAGACCAAGAGAGACTGTTCCAAGCGTGTATAGAAGGTCTCAGGGTCTAAATAATGATTGCTACTAAAGGTAAATTGCGCCAATTCTTCTTTTGGGAGCTTTGATAAGCCTTGCCATTTACGGTATTGTTCACGCGCATAAACCATCTGTTCATGGTCCCCTACAGCGTAGGCATGGCTGTCAAAAGGTTTTCTTAAATGTTTGTGATAAGCGTCTTGACCGACTTGCGCCGATTGAATGGCTTTTAAATAACTGAGCATGGTTTTAGGAGCTACTTGAAGCAACTCCCCATTCATATCTTGAAGTGCCATGAGGTCAAATGCAGAAAAGTCACGCTTGGTGTTCAACTTGGCGAACACTAAGAAAATACGTTCTTCACGTTTCCCTGCCGACGCATTCGCATAACGATCGAGTTTACTCATTTATGCCGCCTTTACATAACGGTCTAGTTGCGCTAAAGAGATACAAGGTTGATTCACCTTACGGCAAAGCTTTCCTGCCAAGATGAATTGCTCGGCCTCAGCGCGTGTAATGGTCGTATCAAAACCATTGATACGAGCCTTGTAAGTGTTGTCTGCGTTTTTAGTAGTTACAATAATCATAATGTTTAAGATCCTTTCTTAGTCATCAACAGGTAGTAATTCTTGTAAGATTTGAGGGCTTTTATGATCAACGGTTGCACTACTATCAAAGCCATGTGTCAGCCCATATACAGTCACCACTAGTAAAATGGCTGCAAAACTTAAGAACAAACAAACAGGCTCCTTATATCGTAAAAGTACGCGCATCGTAATCAGTCCTCATTTCTTTTTGATTTGTCTATATTATAGCACGTGTGGGTTTTAAAGGCAAGCCAAAAATCAAAGGCAAATCAAGCACGTGTGGAATCATCATGCACAAGAAAACACAAAAGACGAAAAACAAACGAACGAACAAGCCGTCTAGCATTTGTCCGAAAATGTCCGTCCCCAAAAAAACCCCTATAGTTTTTTTCTTTTTATTTTTTATATAGAACTTTTTGAGGTATTTGTCCGAAAATTTTCTTTTGAAAACGCTTTCAGACTCTCATTTTCTTCTTAGAAAAGTCTCCAAGCTAGCAATATACAGGGCTTTATACATGATTTGAATATTTTTCCAAGTCACTCTATTTTGTCCGAGAATTTGTCCGAGAAGGGCTTATTTTGTCCGAGAATTTGTCCGAGAATTTTAGCTCCAAAACGTCTCTCGGACAAAAAAGTGACCTCAAACCCGCATGGTTGTCTGCTTTCATAAATTCGCTCTCAAGATTTCGGACATTTTCGGACAAAATGAAAATCAGACATTTTTTGAAAACACATGAAAACAAACAACCACGCGAGATTACCACCCTTTCTGAGAATCAGATTAAAAGGACATTTTTCGGACAAAATTTTTATGCAGGGTTTATTCACTTGAACCTTCAAAGTACTTCGTGAAATTTTCACAAAGAATTTTGTCCGAGAAATCAGTTTTCGGACAAAATCGGACGTTTTTCGGACAAATTCGGACAAAATTTTGTCCGAGAAGCCCTTTTCTCATTTTTCTTTTCATGAAAGCGAATGAAAACTTACGGGGCTTGGGATTGAGGTCTCTCATTTTTGCTGTTTTTAGACAGTGTGTCCACCTATTTTGTCCGAGAATTTGAGTTTTCGGACAAAATCTCGGACAAAAATGGACAAACGTTTTTAGGTCGTTTCTTTAAAAACGTTCGGTCATGTCCGAACGTTTTGACCCGCAGGGACTAACGTCCCTGGCGGCTTTTTTGCGGGTTGAGCCGCTCACGCGCCTCCCCGAAACCCATGGTTTAGGTTGTGAAAAAGACAGTTTTTGTCTTGCTGAAAAAAATATATAGAAAGAGAGGCTTATCCTATGGCCCGAGAAATTACAGGAGACATTACAGCCATTACTAGCGGTTATATTATGCATCAAGTCAACTGCCAAAATGTCATGGGCGCAGGCGTCGCTAAAAGCCTCGCTACCAAATACCCAGAAATCAAAGAAGCCTACCATAACTTCGCTAAAACCTACACCAACCCCAAAGAACGCTTTGGATGGATCCAACCTGTTCGTGTGAGTAGTAGCCTTGTTATTTGCAACAGCTTTAGTCAATTTACCTTTGGCAACAGTCGTATGACAGGTGTTTGCTATACCGATATGCTAACCCTTAAAAGCGCCCTTAAACGCTTTGATGCGCGTGCTAAAAAAGCAGGCCAACCTGCTTACGCGCCTGCCTATATCGGTTGTGGGCTTGCTGGCGGCGATTGGGAAGATATCCGTTCTTTTATCTTAAACGAAACCGATATTACCATTGTCGCTTACCGCAATCAGTATCAGAAAAGAGGATAAGATTATGAATCAATTCTTTAAAAATGGCTTTAGACTTGAAACCGAAAGTCTAAATGCCCTTAATGAAGCCTACTACGAAACGGATGAAGCCTTAAAAAGCTTAAAATGTCAAAAAGCAAAAATTACAACAGAAGTAGCCCTAAAACGTCTTCAAGGTGATTATTTCCACTACCAAGTGTGCTACAAAGATCACTTCGCTACAGACTATAGCTATTTCTTTGAAAGTCTCATTGATACGCTTAAAAGCTATCTGGACTACTGTAATCTTGTACTGAACTAAGAAAGGAAAACGCGCTATGACTAACGACAGTTTTGACGCTCTTGTGTTATCTAGAAATTACAAGGCACCAATACAAGACTTAGCAACCATCGAATCTGAATTAGCAACCAAAGGTATCACAAACCCACGCAGCCAAGGATGCCCCCGATTTCAATCGGGGGAGGAATTGGCGAACAGCGTGGGGAAAATAAACGCATGTTAGTTACTTTAAACTAATGATGGCTTTTCTTTGGCCGACCAATAGGGCGTTGCTTTTGGTTCTTAATGTATTCTTCAACAATATTTTTAGAAACATTGCCAACAGTACTCATAAAAAAAGAACCTGTCCACAAATGTTTTTTCCACAAGATTGCTTCAGTTTCTGGAAATTGTTTAAACCACTCTCGTCCTGAAGAGCCTTTTAAAGATTTAACAACACTCGATGGAGCCATCTTTGGTGGAAATGAAATCAAAAGATGCACATGATCAGGCATTACTTCCATAGTCTGAATAATAATCTCATTATTATCGGCAATACTCTGTAAAATGGCTTTAATACCTTTTTCATAAGTTGCATTTGAAAATACAGGCTTTCGATATTTTGTTACTAAAACCAAATGAAAATTAAAATCAACAACGTTTGACCGATTATGAACAAGCATAACTAATCTCCTTTTATATTTTCTTTAGTATAGCATATATAAAAAACAAATGCTAGAAAAAAGTAACCACGTATTCGCTTTATATCTTGACTTTTAAAAAGGTACATGTTATACTAAAACTATCAAAAGATGAAAGGAGGTGAATCCTCATGACAGAAAACAAACCTCAAGAAACATTAGCTTTGACATTAAAATTAAAAATATTACCTGAATCACAAAATCAAGTTACGTCGTTTAAACAAACCATGATAACTTATAAAGACGCTTGTAATATTGTTTCTCAATACATTTTTGATAATATTCCAAAAGCGGCAGAAACAAAATCAATGTCTTCTTTATTAAGTGCTATGAATTTACAAAAAGTAGCAACTATCAATGGTAAACGTATCTATACTATTTTAACAAATGACCTAGAATTGCCTTCTCAAATTGCTTGTGAAGTGTTCAAAACCGTTGTTAGTAATTATAAAACTGTACAAACTATGTTTAAGAAACAAACCGTCCCTGACGGTTATCAATATGACGATAATGGTGATATTCTTCTTTATAAAAAAGGAAAACATAAAGGTGAACCAAAATTGGCGTATATTTATAAAGATTTAACCTTTTTACCAAAGCCTTTATGTTATGAAAAACCTCAATTAGCATTGCCTGTTGCTCGTAGTTATAGTTTTGTTAATGATTTTTCAAGAGCTAGCATTAGCGTCATGAACAATCGTATCAAATTACCATTTAAACTAACTGCTAAACAAAAAGAACTTTTTACAAATCCTAATTGGAAACGTGGAAATGCTCGTCTTGTTCAAACAGGAAAAAAATGGTTTTTACACATTTCGTTTACTAAAAAAGTACCTGAAGTGGATGTTTCTAAATTTGATAATATCATCGGTATTGACGCAGGATTACGTCAAATTATGACTATCTATAATCCTAAAACAGGTCAAACCTTTTTTAAAAATGGGCAAAACATTAAAAAGAAACGTCAAAATTACGCTAAAAAACGTCAAAGTTTACAATCTAAAAACACAAAAAGTGCTAAACGTCGCCTCAAAGAGCTTTCTGGACGAGAGAACCGCTGGATGACAGATGTTAATCACTGTTTATCTAAGACACTCGTCTCTGAAAATCCGAATACACTCATTGTTGTTGAAGATTTAACAAATGTTACTTTTGATACTGTAAGCCACCGTAAAAAAGAAAACCGCTATGAACATCATTCTTGGGCATTTTACCAATTGCAACAAGATATCGCTTATAAAGCTAGAGAACATGGCAGTTATCTTATCAAAGTAAATCCTGCTTACACAAGTCAACGCTGTCCAAAATGCGGTACTATTTGCAAAGAAAACCGTGATAAAACCAATCATATTTATCATTGTAATAATTGTCATTATCAAAGTAATGATGACCGTGTTGCAGCAATGAACATTGTTCAGCTTGGACAACTAAAACAACAAGGTGTTAAAAAGCCTTCATTTAAAACAATTAATTAAACTATAAGTATATATTACTTATAACGCCGTAGCCCGTTGTTCATTTGAACAACACCATCAACCTGCGGATACTAATAATCTTATTAGTATGAGATGTTCCATCCCATTTTATATAAAGCTTTTTATTTTACTGTATAAAATGTGTACGGTCACAAGACCGAATCTTTTGGCAGACTGTCAGCTTTCAGTCGTTCGACCACGGAAGATAGGAACAAACCACCCACTTCAGTGGGTGGTAGTTGATAAACGGCACGATTCTGTTTGATACGTTTTTAAGCAAAACAAACGCTACAACACGTTTCATTAAAGCCACCCTTAATAATGGACACTTTGTCAAAGATAGCTTTGAAACGGTAAGGCTTAAAAGCTATCCACTCAAAAAACACGCGTGTATAATTACCGCAAATTTCAAAATTACCATGTAAAAACTAATTAACCCACAATTAAAGGAGAACTCTCATGCCAAAAATCACCGTCATGTCTGCCGAAAAAGCCTTTCTTGCGGCTCACTACGGTGGGCCCTTTGACTTTAAGAAAGAAGATTATATCATTATTTCAATTACAGATATTCGTAACGATAACGATTGTCCTGTCGTCTTTCGTCCTGTCAAAAATCTTAAATACGTTTTTCGTGTTCCTTTTATCGACATCGCTGCTGATAGACTTGACCCAAATAAAACCGTTGAAGAACAAACAGGGTTAGACCTTCCCGTCTTTTCAGATACAGAAGCAAAGACCATTAGAGCCATTGGTGACCTTGCAAAAAGACACCATTATCACATTCTTGTCCATTGTGAAGCAGGTGTGTCACGCTCTCAAGCCATTGGCGCCTGTCTTGAACTCTATGTCAACAATGACGCTTCAAATGTTGAAAAACGACTTCATTCAGGTAACTATACCTATTTCCAAACCTTCTTCCAACAATTTGATAATAATTGGAAAATCTTAGGTGATTTGCAAAAACCTATCTATCAAAACTGGCGAGACAATACCAGTCTCTTTGGCCATTTTTATAAAATGGATGATTATAACGACCATCGTCTGCCAGAAGGTGCCTTTGGCCCAGACTATCCAGGCTCACACATGTTAAGTTTAGTCGACCGTATCAACTTGCAAAATTTAACGAAGAAATCAATAGCCACCCACTGAAGTGGGCGGTTTGCTTAGCTCCTTTATTATGAGTTAATCAAACCGTGATTGATTAGCCTTAGTTTTTTTAAAACTACGTTATTTGTAAATATATAGGTACCTTGGGATATCTGCCTAGTCCCATGCTCTACGCGTCATTATTAAACCGTTCTGATTGGTAGGAACCGTGTAATGACGATATAAAACTACAAAATAACATTGGCGAAGGCAACAAAGGGTTTGTTTATACCCGCTTACCGCATAAAATAAACATTAATTTAATTAGAAAGGACTTTGTCAAAACGTATGACAAAAACATTAACAACACAAACAACGCAAGTTTGCGTTTTAGACCAAAACGGTAAACCGTTAATGCCAACCACTCGTCTTGGCAAAGTTTATCGTCTTTTAAAAACAAAAAAAGCTCATATTGTGTCGTATGAGCCATTTACAATCCAATTGGATTATGAACCTGACACACACATTATTCAACCGATAACACTTGGCGTTGATAGTGGCGCTATTCATTCAGGTTACTCTATAGCCAATGAACACCGTGAATACTACAGTGCCGAAGTCATTTCTCGTGATGACATTTCTAAACGTCTCTCAGATAGACGTATGTACCGACAAAATCGTCGCTATCGAAAAACACGATATCGCAAACCACGATTCAACAATCGCAAAAACAAGGAAAAAGGTTGGTTACCACCTTCTCTTGAACAAAAAGTGACGGTACAATTAAACGAAATTGATCATTTACATCGCTATTTTCCTATTGGTAAAATTATTGTTGAAGTTGCTGAATTTGATATTCAAAAAATTAAAAACCCTAATATTTCAGGCATTGAATACCAACAAGGCACCTTACAAGGCTACAATATTCGTAATTATCTCCTTGAAAAACATGGACGCAAATGTTTCTATTGCGGAAAAACTGTTTCTGATTTCGAAGTAGAACATATGCTTCCAAAATCAAGAGGTGGATCTAATCGTATTGATAATCTAACCTTGTCTTGTCATGAGTGCAATCAGAAAAAAGATACACTAACCGCAGAAGAATTCATTAAACAAACCTTACCTGCTAAAAAAGCAGCCGCAAAATTAAAACAATTACCTAATGAAAAACGCTTATTCAAATACATGGCACATATGAATGCTACACGATGGACTTTGTACAGCGCTATTGACGAAAAATATCCAAATGTAGAAATGACTTATGGCTATATTACAAAATATAATCGTATTAAAGCAGAGCTTCCAAAAGCTCATCATATTGACGCCAAATGTATTACTGGCTTTGTAACAGTTCCGTCTATTGATCAAACGATTGTTAAAGTAAAAATGCGTCGTCATAATCGCCAATTGCATCGTACAACTTTCAGCAAAGGTCACGTACGTAAAACAGCATGTTTATCAACAGTTGTTTTCGGTTTTCAATTATACGATCTCGTATTATTTAATAATCGTCGTTATTATATCAAAAGTCGTAAAAGTTCAGGTTATTTTAGACTTGCATCTTTAGAAGGCTTAAAAGAAGAAAATCGAAGTTATAAAAAATTAACATTATTAGCACATACAAATGCTTATTTGATAAATCATTACATTATAAAATAATCAATCAATTTACCAAGAAAGGATAACATATGACGACACTTTGCGCTGCTATTGGCCATACCTATAGTACCTACTACAAACAATTGCCACGAATTCGCGTTAAGGGTCGTCATATCGACCTGATTAACGAACACTACAGTATCGAAATTATCAATTGTGACGACCACTATGTCACCTTTTTAGATGCCGTCTATAACGACACCATTAAAAAAAAGGTCTTTACATCTCTTAAAGACCTAACTGACTATTTGATTCTTTGTTAGAAAGAGAGATTGACCATGAAACTGTACCGTATTGTTGATGAAGCTAAGAACTATACATCCCTTTGGGTCAGTGACTATTCCCTTATCCAAAGTAGCCTTGACGGTTATCGTTGGTGCTTTGACGACTATAAAGACAAAGACCGCATCTTTGTCGAATCTGTAACTATCCCTGAGGAAAGCCTCGAACCAGAACTTGAAGAAGCTTACGAATGGAAAAATAATAAACTAGCTACAATTACTAAAACCATTTATTAGAAAGGAAACGCACCCCTATGGAAACTGTAATCCGAGATGTGATTCACGGTGATATCGTCATCACCGACCCTCTTATCACCCGTCTCATTGACACTAAAGAATTTCAACGCTTACGTAATATCAAGCAACTCTCTACCGCTTCAATCACCTTTCCAGGTGCTGAGCACACACGTTTCAGTCACTCCATTGGGGTTTATCACTTGGCTAAAACCATTGGTCAACATCTTGAAAGCCATCCGGAGTGGACAACTGAGAAAACCTACCTCGCCTCTATCTCTGGCCTTCTTCATGACATCGGTCATGGCGCCTTTAGCCACACCTTTGAAACCCTTTTTGGTACCGACCATGAAGCCGTCACTTGCGAGATTTTAACCAGTCCAGAAACGGAAATTCATCACGTCCTTGAAAGCTATCAAACAGGCTTTTCAAAAGAAATCGCTGACGTCATTGCTCACACGTCTGAACATAAAGACGTGACTGACCTTATCTCTAGTCAACTAGATGCTGACCGTATGGACTATCTCCTTCGTGATGCCTACTTTACAGGAACAAGCTTTGGAAACTACGATAAGGAACGCATTATCCGTGCCTTTACCCTTGAAAACAAACGCATTGTCTTTCACGCGCGTGCCCTCTTTGCCATTGAAGAATTTATCATGGCACGCTACCAAATGTACCAAACCGTCTACTTCCATCGTACCAATCGAGCCGCTGTTGTCCTTCTTCAAAACATGCTCAAACGCGCTAAGAACTTGTATCCGAAAGCCAAAGATTTCTTCCGTATCACAAGTCCTCGCTTAGTGCCTTTCTTTGAAGACCACTACGACCTCAGTGACTATTTGAAACTCGATGACAACATTCTTATGGCAACCTTTAGCCTTTGGGAATCGTCAGGTGATCCTATTTTAAGTGATTTGGCAACTAGCTACAACCGTAGACACTTGCCACAATCGGTCATCTTTGATGAACCTGAAAAAGACTTAGACGTACTTCGTGATATCATCACAAGCTATGGGTTTGACCCAACCTACTACACAGAAGTCAATAAGAATTTTGACCTTCCTTACGACGTCTCACACGACGACCTTGTTAACCCTCGTACAGAAATTCACATCCGCTACAATGATGGCAGTCTTAAAGAACTCTCTGACTGCTCGCCTGTTGTCAAAGGCATTACCGCAAAAGTTTATGGCGATAAACGCTTTTTCTTCCCACGTGAAGACTTAGGCCCAACCTTTGCTGATTTAACCAAAGATGGGCATTTCCATCAAGACAAATTAAAGGCATTTGGAAATCTCCCTGCAACATTTGCAGACATCGGAATGAAAAGGATATTAGAAAAATGATTAATGACATTGAAAAATTATTTAACGAAAGTGACTATCCATTTGTTACCATTACAGCTAACGGTAAGACTCTTGGAAACTATTGTACCGAAAGCTATCAAGATATGGAGCGTCTCTATAATGACATGAACCGTCATGATATTGACACTACCGACATTCATCTTGAAAAAATCAAATTAGATGAAACCCTTAACGAAAAAGAACTCTCTGAAAAAATTAAAAAACTCGATAAAAAACTTGGTGACGTTCATAGTCACTACCATTCTGCTCTTGTAACCAAACAAGCTGACGAACTTGAACGCTATCAATTTGTCCAAAAAAAAGAAACGCTTGAAGACTTCGTAGATGTTTTTAACAACACACATGACGATAATGAACGCATGGAATTAGTTAAAATCAATCATACTAAATGGGTACTTTCTTACAAATACGAAGGACTCTATCGTCTTAAAAAACCCATCTCATTCTACGATGACCTTGACCTTGATGCCATCCAAAACGATATTGCTCTTTATCAACAACTACCAGAACAATTTAAAGAACGCTTTTTCATTGAAGAGGATGGTCTTGAAATGACTGACTTGCTTTACAACATCACTATCAAGCCTCATTACAAGGCTGATTCGACACCTGACTTTAGCCATTTTGACATCATTTTCCAACTCGATAAAAACGATGACCCAATAACTACTACTGTCACAAAAGAAAACCTTTTTGACGCTATTTCAAAATATATTAGAAATTAAGGAAATTAAATATGATTACTAAAAAACATCTCGACGCTATTCTTGATGGCCCTGTTCAATACGTTGATTATGCTAATCAACCTGTTAACGCTGATGATAACACCATTATTGAAGACATTGTTAAAGACGTTGACGGCTACCTTGCAACCGTATCGACTAATCTTAAAGATTATCTCAACAATCCCATCGAAGGCTATGAAAAAACCTTTCGCCTACGTCCAGGTAATGGCTATTATGCTTTCCTTGATGACGATAAAGACGAATGCAAAGACTTTGCTATTTTCGATGGCACACCAACTATCCACGGCTTCATCAATGCTGATGATGACTATTTCATCACTATCTTCAAGCATAACCACACCTATGTCGCCTACGTTGTTCGTGAATACGGATGTGGTGGCCCTATTGGAAGCTTTATTCTTAAAAGAAATAACTACGAAGACCTTTTGAAAAAACTTAATGAAACTATTTATAGTTACTAATCTACCATAATTAAAGGAGAACAAACACTTATGAAAAAACTTGCTCAAGCCCTTCTTGATGAATATCCAAATCAAGAAGTCGTTATTTTCTTCAACCCATACTTTGTCGATGGCCTTATCCAAATCGGCTCATTTACTGACGCTGATACTTTAGCTAATGCCATTTTTGAGATGAAACAAGACTTAGCCATTACGGAAGTCCTTGATATCAACTGGTTTGATGTCTTTCCAAAAATAGAAAATCCAGGCATGGAAACCTTTGACCAAGACTGGATTGATGCCGTTTGTGACGATGACCTTTATGTCCTCACTGTCATGACTATTAACAGCCCTATTAAAATTGTTGGAACCTTGACTGATTTTTCAAAACAACTAGGTGAACACTTTGATTCCGCTGAAGAATTAGCTCAAGCGGTTAGTGAGTCAAGTAACGCTTTAGAAGCCCTTATGATTGATGAATGGAGCCTCGGTGAAATCACGGTTAAACCAATTGACCGTGTTCCTGATGACGTTTCGTTTATTTTGTAAGAGAAAGGTAAACTAAATGATCAACCAATTAGAAAACTTGTGTCATGCGTACAATCAAACACATCACAATCAATTAACTATCGAAAATTATAAAGGAACTTATCGCTTAAGTAATCAACTGATGCCACATATTTCCGTTCCATTGAGTGTTTTTGAAACATCTTCGAATCTTGAAAACACCTTTAAAGCTATGGCTTCATTCTTTGAAAACATGACTTATACAAACCTTGATATGCGAACAACAAATAAATTATTATAACTATTCAACCACGATGTCTGGAATAATTGGCATCTTGGTCATACCTTAATCAAAGGAGAAACATTATGAAAGAACTTTTAGAAAAACTTATAACAACCTATAACAAAACCCACAAAGGGCAACTCTTTATCAAAGACGATATCCTTTTTCATGCGGATATCGCAGGATTCGCCTTTCCCTTAGACTATTTTGAAGACGAAGACGTTGAAACTGTTTTCACAAGAATGACAAAACTTATTAACATCTATCAAGCTATTGATAAATCAAAATGGAAAAACGTATTCATCTACCGTAATAACGTCACTGTTTACACTGGATGGAATGAAATCAAACTATATCCACTTAATGATGGTGTTCAAGTTAAGCACTATTACAAATATAATCTCAAACAAACGATAACACGTTCTCTTGATAATCTCGATACGCTCATCAAAATAGCTATTCTACCCTAATTAAAGGAGACTAATCATGACTATTGAACAACTCATTGCCAATGCCAACGCAACAACCTGCCGCAACAATCCACTTTATCTTGAAACCGAAGAAGGCGATACGTATATTTGCCGAAAAGGTGTTCAAAAACAATTTATCGATTTAGACGACGACATTGTACCACAATTTAAAGCCATCTATAATCGTTTCAGAACATTTGAAACACTTCCTAAACGTTTAAAGAAAACCGCCTGGATGAATCAAGAAGCTATTTTTGTCCTGTTTAAAGGTCATGACATCAACATCAAACCACTTGATATTATTACTGTAGAAGTGTCGTATGAAAATAAAATGATTACATGTTACAGTCCTGATATCCTAAAAACACTTAAAAAGATGATACCATAAATAAAGGAGAAAGCTCATGACTACTAAAGACAACCAATTTGCTCTAGAACTTTTCGTTGCTAATCACAATGCTAACAGTGAAGACCAATTAGAAATCATTAACGATATCCTTTACATTCCTAAAACAGTTGCCATTTTAGCAACCACCAACGGAAAAATCGAGCAATACATCGATTTCGAAAAACCTTTGCAGCATCAAACCTTGTGGTTTATCGCCAATCGTAAGGTTTATCGTCATTTAAACAAAGACTACCAAAAAGAAATGACCATTACCGATAACGGTTTTAGCGTCGTTGTAAAGAATAACCGTATCTTTTTGAAACCTGTTGGCACAAAAGAAATCTATGTAACTGTCGAACAATATACGGCTCCTAAACAAATCATTCTCAAGTCGAATGGCGTTAAGACCATTATTGAAAATTCAGATAAAGACGAAGAATTAGAAGTCACCAAACGTTGTTCAAAAAAAGCAACCTATGACGACCTAAACGAAACGATTCAATATCTGCAACATAAAATTCTTATTAACTAACGAAAGGAAAACACTCTCATGCCATATTATGCTTTTAAAAATGAAAACCAACTCTTTGATAATTGGATCGACTGCGAAACGGCTGTCAAAGGCTATCGCAATGCGTCTTATCGTAAATTCACTACTGAAAAAGAAGCCAAAGCCTGGCTTTCTGATACCCCTATTGAAAGTGACAGCTTCACCTATAACGAAGATGGACTCTCAGGAACCGTTACCATTATCGGTGACTCAGGCGACCTCAACGCAACCACACGTGAGGGTTTAGTCATTGCTACAGATGGTTCTTTTAACGCTAAAACTAAAACCTATGGTGGTGCAGCCCTTATTGTTGACGACGACCTTAAGATGACAGACCATCTTATCATCCACGGAGATAATGATGCCTATGCAGGCTCACAAAATGTCTCAGGCGAAATCTTAGCCTTTTGTAATGCTATTGCTTATGCGGTTAACCAAGGTGCCACAACCTTAACACTTATTCATGACTATGAAGGTATCTACAAATTAGCCACTAAAGGCTATAAAAAGATTCAATCTGAAGCCATGAAAAAAGGTCTCAAAGCGCTTGATTATGCTAAAGAAAACGGCCTTACAACTATTAACTTCATCTGGGTTAACAGCCATAAGGGATTCCCAATCAATGAACTGGCAGACCATTATGCTAAAAAAGCGGTTGGATTAGTTTAAAGAAAGGATAGCGGTATGACTACTGAAGAATTCGAAGCAAACGTGCTTAATGGCACTATTGTTGATTTCAAACCTTATTTTAAAAAAACAAACTCCCACAAGGAAGAGCTTGAATTAATGATTAAACGCGCCATCTTAGCCAAACATGGCACTTGCATCGAACAATGCCTTGATGCTGATGGACCATTTGCTATGGCTATTCTCATTCAAAATGACTATTGCACAGAACACTATGACAACTGGAAAACATACCCTAGCTTTTTAGTCCAAGGCGCCTTAATCGACAAAGGATTATATCTTGATTATTTTAGTCAGTCAACAGACCCAAATATCCAAGAAGCTATCCAAGAATACAAAAAAGGACACTAATATGAACAATCTCACTTTTGATGATATCGCTATGCCCGTATCCTTCTACGACGAAACGGGCGTCTGGGGCTATATGATCAATCCCGAGCACAAAGACTTTGACGCCATTCGGCAAGCTCTTAAAGCGGATCCTGATGAAGAGTATTTTTTCATCTATTCTAAAAACGTTCTCTTTTCTTACATCTATGAAATCTATCCTTATCATGACCTTTATTATGAGAAAGTTATTACATTTTCAGACGACGAAAAAACATTTTTAGACGACATGGCTGCTCTCTTTGATCCGAATGAATCAATACCTTATGAGACAAATCAAAAATGTTATAAGACTATCGACAGCAAAATCAAACCTTACTTTAACCAAATCATGGAAAAACATATGAAACGTTACCATTATCTTATCTTGGACGATGGAAGCATTATTCTATCAACAGAAAAAAAGGACTAATGACTATGTCTGATACTTTACAAATAAATCAAAAAATCCCTATTTTTCGCCAGCCTGGCGTTTATGGATACCTTGTCCCACAATTGAATTTACTCAAACTATTCGATGGACAGTATTATCTTGAATGGTTTTTACCAGGATATATTAATCGCCAAACCAATATTCATTTGACTAAAAAAGTCACTAAAAAAGACTTACAAAAACTCTTTTTAAACATACCCTTAAATCAATTAAGTTTGTTTGACATTTTTAATCCAGTTGAAGGTACCGCTTATAATAATCTTAAAATTGGCCCTTCTGTAGACGACGCGTATTACAAAAACGCCATTTTCAAACCGATTAAACGAAAATTTATTAAAGATAGATTAGACACTATCGTTAATGAACCTTTACAATCCCCCAACAATGTTGCTTTGATGTCTATACCAGACCTCAAAACTATGATACAATAGAAAGGAAACCCCCATGGATCCCTTATACGACTTAATGCCTGTTTTAAAAGACCAAGGCTTCAGCCTTATGGTAGATGATAAACAAAAGCGCATTTTCGCTAACAGTAACAGCGTTTTTATCACCTTTACTGGACGTAATGCCACCTTTGAACATGCAGGTCTTGAATTGACACGCAAAACGCGCGTGCAAAATAAAAAACACTTAGAAAAACTCATCAAAAGCTTTACTAAAGCGTCTAATGATCTTATTAGCGCTGGCTTTGGACAAGACTTTCGAAAGCTTTCCAAAGATAACAACCTCAAAACATTCTAATTAGAAAGGAGCTAAACGCCCATGAATTTATTTGGAGAATACGGTTTGCCATGGTTTACCTTCCTTGGACACACCTACACCAAAGCAGAAGTGATCGTTCTTGGCATTATTGCCATCCACGTCGCTTATCAAGTCCTTAAACACGATATCCCTTGGGATAAACGTGTCCACAAGTACGACAAGCCAGAACCAAAGAAAGAAGAAACTAATGTTTAACTTATCATTGAAAAATTATACTACTGATCATTTAGAAATCGTAATCACACCAAAGAAGTGGTTCAAGAACACACCAACTAATCATATTTTGACACAAATTATTAAAGATCATTTTACTTTTCTCTACGGTCAAAAACACCAACATGACTCATTCGTCAAACTGCTTGTTAATAGTCGCACCATGGCTGATCTAGTCTATACTGTCGATGAAAATTTATCAAAGCAACTTGAATCATTCATTAATGATTTGGTCCCAGAAACATCTATTATCACCTTTTATAAAGATAATGAACCTTATAATTATCAATACTTAGGCGAAAAAGACAAGATCATGAGCTTTAAACAATTGCGTTACGATAACGATTATGAACCTGTTGTCGCCATTTCAATCCTAAAATAAAGGAGGATTTTGGCGATAACGACACAAATCCTCATATTGAAAACAAATAATAAGGAGAAAAACAAATGACTGATAAGAAATACGAATTTTACCCTAAAGACTCTATCGTTTATGACGGCCATAGACTCTATCGCATCAGAGCCCTCAAAGATTTTGCCGACGTCAAAAAAGGCGACCTGGGTGGTTATATCGAAAACGAAAGAAACCTGTCCCAATTCGACAACGCTTGGGTCTACGATAATGCCAAAGTTTACTACTACGCGTCTGTTGCAGGCGACGCCAAAGTTTCTGGAACTGCCGATATTGCTTACCAGGCTGCTGTTTATGGCAATGCACGTGTTTCTGGCGACGCTCTAGTATCTGGACATGCCTACGTTTATGAAAACGCTATTGTCCGTGATACCGCTACGGTTGACAACCATGCCTTCGTCTATGGAGACGCTGTCATTTCAGGCAACGGTAAAGTTGTTGAGGACGCCAGAGTCCATGGTAAGGTCAAAGTCCGTAACAATATCAAAGTCTGCGGTAGCATCGATATTGACGAAGATATCGTCCTCGGTGATGCTGAAGTTAGACGTAGCAATGATCCCTTTGATAGATTACGTTGCATCTAATAACTCAAAACAATTAACAAAGGAAAAATTACATTTCAATTTAAAGAAAGGAAACACGCCAATGCCGACACATAAATCCATTAAAGCTCTCTGCCGCAAACTCATTGATGGTGACATCTATCACGCTAATCGTCTCATCACGCTTGAGCGTCACTTGGAACACGAATTGATTCCGCTTCTTTCAACCTCTGGAAAAAAAGATGTCTATCATCAGATTCTAAACATCAGTAAGGTTATCAGTGAACTTGCGACCTCAAGTCTCATGCAAGACACCCATATGAAACTAGCAACAGCGCTTCGTTTAGAAGATGCGCAACGCCAACTGAAGAAACTCTATCAGACGCTTTAAGAAAGGACGTGACACCATGCTCTTTCGATTCATTACCGAAGACGAATATGAAAAACTAACGAATCCAGATGCTGTTAAGGAAGACATGAGCAATAATTTCGACGGTCTTTGTAAAAGCGGCATCTTATCAAATCCTGAAGAACCCCTTTACGCCTTTTATGACCAGCTTGACAAAGCCTTTGTGGCCCTTGATGATGACGAATTGACCTATCTTGTCGCCATTGATGACGCGCGTGTCATCCACAAACCAGGGCACATGAACGGTTATAATGCTGTCCTTATTGACCACTATACGCTCATGGACGTCTTCTTCATCTGGAAAGGTACCCGTAAGCACGCGCTTGAGCGTGTCTATGAAAATCGTATCTTTCCTTATGCGTCTACTTCTGAAGAGGAAGATACGCATCCCTTTCGCACTCAAGGCCATTTGTTAAACCAACTCCCACGACCATCCGAAATTAGCTTTTCACAACATGGGCTTAATATCGTAAGTTGCAATGACCGCTACGTCACTATTAGCTTTGATGACGTGACCAGACGTTTTGTTATCACTTCTGACGCTCTAGGGTACGGTTTTAAAAGTCATGAGTCTTGTCAAAAATTCATTACGAAAAGCCATGATAAGTATATTGAAAAAGAACGACAAGCCGTTCGTAGAGGCGGTCACTACGACTTAGAAACCGCCTATGAACAGGCGAGTTATTCTGGGTTTGGCGACTATGCTGACTATTGTTAGGCGTTTCTATAAGCACAAAAAAAGCCGTTGGCTTTTTTTGTTTGCTTTTTTCTCAAGCTAAGCTAACGCTTAGCTTGCTCTTTTGCGGGTTGAAGGACTAACGTCCTTCCCCGAACCCATGCTTTAGATTATGAAAAAGGTCGCTTGTTTGCAACTAGAAAGGAAACACTACCGCATGAGCAACAACCTCAAAACCATTCAAACCGCTTATCAAGCCAATCGTCATCCCAATGGACGACTCAATCAAAAACGCTTTGATAACTACAACCGCATGCCAGACATGATTACCATGGAAGCAAGTTACTATTGGAACGAAGGCTTTAATAAGATGTATGGGCGTTATAAACGCCTTGTTGAACCAGGACTTGTGACCGACCAACTCAAAGACTTCACGCTAAAAGTTGACAAACAACTACGCATGACGGATTTCTTTTACGATGGCGTGTCTAAAAAAGACCTAAAGCTCATTCGTGAGCGTTTCAAAAAAGAACCCATCAACGTCAAAGGCTATCACCGTATCGTTAAAGACTATTCGTCAAATAGCCACCGCTACACCTATATCTATCTTGCGTGGGTTGTTAATGATACCTATATCATCAATGACATCGACCACTTTATCGACCTACTTAAAAACCGATCAATCTAACATAAAAAAGGAGAAACTATTATGATTACCTACTGCCACCCTTATAGCACCAGTGCCGATCCCTTAGGTGACTATTGTGAACACACACATAGAAAAATAGACGATCGCGGTCTCTATGAGACAGGCGACAAATGTCCAAAATGTGGACGCATCATCGAAATATTCCCATACTAATCTAACCTAAAAAAAGGAGAAAAATACTATGTTTCCTGAAATCTCTAAACCATCAACTCCTGACAAAGATGTCCCAAAAGCTGTTCCAACAACACCTATAATGCCTAGAGATATTTCTTTAGACACTGTTTATGTCGTCGACGGCAAAACCTTTACAGATAAAAACGAAGCCGCACACTACCAACAACATCGTCAAAGAGAAATCGCTGACAATATCGTCAAACAATTGCCACAATCACACGACAACCAAACCATCTTTTACGAGATTTGGGATCAATACAACGGCAAAAAACAATGTCATGAACGTCATACAAAAGCTGAAAAAGCCTACGACCGCATGGGGAAAGTGACCAACTATTTCCCTGATAAACTCTGGATTGACCAAGTCACTATCACTGAAAATGCTGACGGAACAGTCGACCTTGATCGTCAACTCGTCTATCGTCATAAATTCTAAGGAGATAATTATGAAATTTAAATACGAAGATACTATCACTATCCCTGTTCCTGAGCAATTCCAAAAAGCTTGGCAACCCATTGTTCACGACTGGTTTCAAAAAAATCATCAAAACTATCCAGACGCTATCATCGAAAACATCGAACCTGATATCTCTTATTATCATCGTTCTGACGGTGAGTCTATGATGGAAGGCGATATTTTCTTAAATATAGTAACGTATAAAGACGTTACTGATCCTGATTTTTATTTTTAAGAAAGATTGGCAACAACCTTTGAACAATCAACCATAACAACAACCTGGTCAACCGTCCAATTTGTTTATACCACAAAAATAAAGGATTAACAAGACGAAAAAATATTTTAAACACGAAACGCCTTATGGCACTGTTTCTTTTGACGAACCAAAACCCCATAAACTCTTTGACGATGAACTCAAAGGGGCTATTAATTATGCTAAAATCGCAGAACCATCGCCTGAATACAAGAATACTTTTGCCAACAAATGGGACGAAATCCAAAAGGTGACTGAACTCAATATGGGAGCTAACCGTATCGCTGAAGCAGGCATTTAAAAAAGACAACTGCTTGTCTTTTTTTCCGACAAACGTCACCGTTTGTCGGCTCTTTTGCGGGATGAGGACGCTGACGCGCCTCCCCGTACCCATGGTTTGACTTGTGGAAAAACACCTTTTAGGCGCACATGAAAAGGAAAATAACTTATGAAAACTTACAAAGTGGTTGTGCAACCCAAACAGCACTATCAATCCAAAATGACCCCTGACGAGCTTCAAGAGCACCTTAAAATGTGCCGTCGTGGAGCTTCACGCACCAAATCAAAAAAGGAAAAACGTCGTCAAGCTGAAACTAAACACCCTAAAAAATACTATTAAGAGGAGAGACAACATTATGATTCGCAACGAACTATTTAAAAACATAAATGACCGTCGCAACTACGTAGAACACATCAAACAAACTAACCTTCATCCAGACCGTAACTGTCACTACCAATCAGGGCGCCAGCGTTATTGGGACCAACAAGACCGACATGAACATCCTATTCACATTTCTAACCCAACCAAACATGTCAAATGCTATGCTGAGCTATCTGTTCAAGACACGCTACCTGACCAAACTATGAATCATAAGTTCATCGCAGAACCAATGTCTCTTACGACCATTGATACCTATATTGCTGAACATAACCGTCTCAATGAAGACTTCCAAATCACTGACCAAAAACTCATTCACCGTCATTATGATTACAAAAATAGATTCATTGTCGGAAGTAACTGGTTCGGTAACACCTTACGTCATCTCGTTGGCGCAAACTATCGTGGACGCATCGTTATAACAGCCAATGCGCCATTTGGAACAGCTAATTATCGTCGTTCTATGACTATTATGAAAGATGTCAGCCAATTATCGTCGTTCCATGACTATCATGACAGGCATCAATAAAGACCTATTCTAACAGAATCAAAAGGAGAAACAAATAATGAAAAACTTTTATTATGAAAAATGTCATAAACCCATTTATTATAACGGTTGTCCTATCAATCGTCGTAAAGTAGGCATTTGCTACTATTACAAAACACACAAACGTTGGCGCAATACCGCCGAAAAGTCAATCGTCACCTATAAACATATTCCTCAAGTCATTACGGCTTGTCAAACGGAATTTGTCTTAGATATCACTCATCCACATGACACAACTTATGGCGGTTTAGACCGTAATAAAACTATTAAATGCATCCCAAATGCATCCCTTGCTCAAATGGACGCACTTGTTGAGACATATCATAAACGTAACCCAAATTATCAATTTAACTACGACCCAACACAAGTGCACATCACTTTTTATGGACGCCACCATAAATGTCTTGGACGTTTTCGTTCTAAACAAATTTTCTATCCTTGCCAAAAATTTGGTAGCAGTCGCTACACTCAATTTAGAAACTTCAAATTCGGAAACATTCACATGGCAAATAAAAAAACACCATCAGAACTTCCGTTCTAATACAATCAAAGGAGAAACATCATGACTAGACGCAATCCTCGAGCCGGTATCTACTACCGAATGACCCGTTTTGAACAATATAACTTGCACCCAGGACGTAACCGTCATTATCAAACAGGTCGTCAACGTGACCCATGGCATTTGCGTCAACGCATGGTCATGGTTCCCGTACCGACTGACCATGTTACTATCGACGTGCAATTTGATATTTATGACACCGTCGAAAAAAAGCACAGTTCATACTACACTTACCGTTTTGCCTCTTCCTTTAAAGACATTGATGACCTTATGGCCGAATGTGACCCAAACAGTCGCTTTCTTCCTCGTAGCCCTCGTCTCAATCACTGTCATATGAGTAAACGAGGGGAAACCATTCGCTATAGCTGTAATGCTCTTGATACTAACATCCGTCAAATCCGTACCTCAAGCAGTCCTTATGGCACAGCATCATACCGTCAGCTTATTACAAACTCAAAACTCATCAACATTACCCGAGACGACTCAGGTCTCCCATTCTAACATAATTAAAGGAGAAAAATCATGAATACACACTTGACATTGGGTATTCCTAAAAAAACCATCGAAGACCTTTGGTTTGTCCCATCACATCGTTTTAAAGTTGGTAACTATTACCACATCGAAAAAAATGACGATTATGATAACCATAACTGTCTTTGGGCTAATCGCAAATGTCTCAAACGTCCAACCGTCTCGTTTGAAACCGTTCGTTATATCCAAGATGAAGAGCTTAAAGACGACTACTATCCCTTCCCATACCCTACGCATCACGCTTGCTACAACTATTCCTTAGCCGAAATGGATAACATTCTTGTCGCCTTACAAGAGCAACACCCTGACCACGAATTCACCTATGATGACACACAGGTCAATATCCAACGCTATGGAAAACATGGTCGTAAAATTGACGAATACAATAACATCTCTATCAGTTATCCTCGTCAAGCCTTTGGCACAACCATCTACAATCACTTTAGACAACTTAATCTTAACTATATCGCTAGACAAAAGGACTATCGACCAAAGTGAGTTTAAAGAAGATATACCTTGAAACAGCTTACGAACAAGCTAGTTATTGTGGCTTTGGCGATCATTCAGCCTATTGCTAATCGGTAGGAATAACCTACCTTTCTTTAATGAGAGCCGTTAGACTTAACGACTTTCATTAAAGAAAATTTTCCCTTTGACCGTCTCACAGACCGTCAAAGGTTTTTTGCGGGATCACGACGCTCACGCGCGTGCCCGAACCCATGGTTTGGGTCATGGAAAAACCAATCGTTTAATCAAAGGAGAAACTACTTATGAAATTCATTTCACTCACACTTATCACATCTACTATCTTTGCTGTTTGCTTCTTCATCGGCACAAGTCTTACTATCGGCACTTGCCTTCTTGTTAATGCTATGTTTGGCGCTAGCAGTCACTACCAAGACCTCATTCAATCTGGTCTTGTGCTCACTATCGGCTTTGTCGCTGGTTGTGCTATCTTTTCAAAAATTATTAAATAAGGAGAATTCTTATGACAATGTCTAAAATAAAGGCCATTCGTCCACTCTTAAAAAAAGGACAAACCCTATTAGACTTTGATTTAAAGGTCAATCAAAAAACAATCGACAGCATCAAAGAAACAGGAACACATTATTATAATTATAATAATGACCTCAAAAACAAACAAACAACTCAAACACAGCTCTTTGATATCGTCTACTTCTCAACAACTATCCCTGACCTATTTTATAAGGCCAGCCATAACGAGTTTCAAAACACCATACAAACCGCTTGTAACTTCTTAAAACCTAACGGTTATCTCATTCTTTACAATTCAGATTTTGGTCTTTTTAAAGCACAAAAAAATACCATTAACACCACAATACTTAACAAGGAGAACTAATCATGAACACTTACACTCAAAATCTACTCAACAAAGCTACTGAAATTAACGCTAACATCGAAATTGACCCAACATCTGGCGTCATCACCCTCTTTAATGACATTCTCACAAACTTCTATGGCACTCTCTCTGATACCCACATGATCAAACTCATTGCGGCTATCAAAGGTCAAGCTGAAGGATTTACTGTCGAATGCACCGACGGTTGTTATATTCTTACAAAGAAAGGATAACACTATGCCAACGCAACAAACAGGTTGGGTAACCACTGACCAACATTTCTTTAGTACACAAACCGAAGCTGAAAACTATGAACACTTACAACGGCATTTTCAAAATCAATTCATTAGTACCATTGACTATGACCACAACGACGGTTTCGCAGAATATAATAACTATACGCGTGCTATGGTTTCTGTTACGCCATCGCTGATTGTCACATTGACAAGTTTCAACTATCCTATTGACGCCACACAACTCCCTGAACACTTCACAATGACGGGTGACAACATCCAAAAAGCATCTTATCAAGCTACAGACATTAATGACGCTACGTCTATGTTCAAACATTTAAACGAACATCTCCCACGTTTCATTAACTTTTAACAAAAAGAAAGGATAGTCCCTGCATCTAATGACCAACAAACAACTTCCATTTTGGCAAATACTACTCCTTATAGCCCTAATCATGAGTGCCATCACCTTCTTTTCAGGTTCCGGACTCATTCTTACAAAAATTCTCTATCATTTTTTTACTAACGGAAGAATTCAGCCACTTGCTACCTATATTCTCAGAGAAGAACCATGGGAATTTGGCTGGTACATGGCTGTTATTTTCATTTTCAAACACACTACTTTCACGATCGGAGATCCATACAAATGACCTACCTAGAAGAACTTTTTGAAAAAGCTGACCGTTTGCATCAAGACATCCGTATCGCTAGCGGAAACATCTATCTTGGTGCTAAACTCTACGATACCTTTACCCTATCAACCATTAGGCCACTCCTTGACATCATCAACAATTGTCCTAACGGTCGCTATAAAGACTATTGTTTCACCAAGACTGATAAAAATGAGGATATTTATCTCACACACATCGCTAATTGTCACGACGGTATCGTCGCTATGCAAGTCGCTAAACTCACTGCTGAAATTGAAGGTGGACATCGTTGCATCGTCCTTCCAACCGCAACTGCTACTGACGTGCTTACACAGTTTTGTGAGCACCGTAGTCGCACCATTGCCATTAGCACAGATCCTATGCCTGATTATGGTGAAACAATTGCAACCCTTAAATGCCACAATGCTGACGAATTCATCTGTATCAGTTCTAACTACAAGACCCTTATTTTCCCACATTATAAAGCTGCCTTTGAACAATTGGCACTTGATGGTCTTCGTAACAATCAAACCATCATTATCGTTTCAGACAATGTCAAATTCCCTTATCACGACATTGTCTTTTTGTAAGAAAGGCTAACGCTCATGTTTTATGACTTTATCGATAGCCTCATGGCTAACATCAAAAACGGTCGCATCCCACTTGCCTTAGGCATTATCATTGGAAGCCTCGTGCCACTTGTTCGCTACCTCATGGTTAGCATCCTCGTGGCAGGACTTCTAACCTACGCCTCATGGCGATTTCTAACGAAAGGAAATCACTTATGACACAATACACCGTTATCAAAACCTTTAAAACGTTCAGGCATTCCCTCTATCATCGAAGTCCTGAACAAGTGCTTGACATCATTTGTGACGACTTGGGTGACCATAAACTCACAGATCTTAATAAAGCCATTAACCGTTACGAAAATCACACCTTTCGTGATTTTACCGCTCAGGTGCTTCCTGAATAAACGGTTTTTTCTTTTGTCGACATAGCTCAGCAGGTAGAGCGCCTACATCGGTAGATTGTAAGACATCGCCCGTCTTACCTCGCAGTGGCAGTTATTGGCTATCGAATTAAATCAACAGACACGTCAGGTACGCGTGGGTTCGAGTCCCACTGTCGACATTATTACTTAACTAAAGGAGAAATACTTATGACCAACGAAATTAAAGAAATACTTGACGCAGCAATCCTCAATGACCAAAATTGCGTCTATTTTGCCCCCAATTCACGAGGCACTTACACAGTTACCCTTTGGGGTTCTATTTGGGACGTCTATGCGATCACAGGACAAGAACTTCTTGACGCTATCAAGGCTAACAAAGAAAATTATTCGTTTGACTGCGTTACCGCACCTTATGTGCTTTACGCATCCCCAGAAAACCCATATATCACACTTATGAATATAAAGGAGAAATAACATGTATCTAGGAAACTTCGCTTTTCACAAAGGACGCTTTGTCCTCCTTGTTGATTATCAAGATACCATTATTGGAACTATTTGGACAGTCATGGATCTTGACACTAAGGCTATCTCACATGTCAATGAACAAGACTTAACGGCTTATACCTATAAACCACGCAACATGAAACCTGCTAGCGACATGACCGAAAAACAAAGAGATGATATCACTTGTATCGAACAACAACTGAACCTTTCTTTTAACGGACAAACGCTTGCTGACGTTTCAACCTTCCTTGGTCTTTTCTTAGAAAAAGCTAGAGAACAAGCTTACCAACGTCGCCTCGAAAATGAATACAACCGTTATTGGAACTAATTCTAACACAATTTAAGGAGACTAATTAATGAAGAAACTCTTTCCTCTTATCGCTCTCATTCTCGCTCTCTTTGCCTTAACAGGCTGCGAGGAAGAAGCCTCTAAGACCACACATGCCACCAACATCAACTCTACTGAAAAAACCGTGAAAGAATCCCCTAAAAAAGGAATTGCTAGAGACCACACCATAACCGTGCAAGGACAAACGCTAACGCTCACAAGCAGTTATCAGGTTGATGAACGAAACCTCAACAACTACGTCTTCACAACACCAACAGTCATTGACGAAAGCCTTAAATTAGACGCTGACGCTGACCCACGCTTTAAAGTTCGCGTCACCAACCTCTATTCCGACGTCACCGTCTCATCTAACTATTCTCGCTATAACGGCTTACGCCAGGATAGCATCAATCTTGATTTATCGCACGCGCCTAACGGTGGCTACGATATCACAACCACTGAGAGTTACGACCAACCATTCCAAGTCGAATCCGTCAACCAAAACGAACAATTCATCCACGGTTGGAACGGCTATATCTCTTCAGACTACAGCTATCTCACCGAACGTGACATTCGTAGTAGTAGCGACGGAGCGGTACTCAGAACCGTCTGGACACTTGCCATCGAAGATACTGAAACCCATCAAATCTTTAGTAAATCACTCAGTGATACCATCTTTATGCCGTCACATGAAGATAAAAAATAGTTGTTCTGATTAAAGGACGGCGTCAGCTTACTGGTCAAACAAACCAGTAAGGAGTTTTTGCGGGATCACGACGCTCACGCGCGTGCCCGAACCCATGTTTTGGTTTATGGAAAAACCTAGTTTTTAATCAATAAAGGAGAACTTATTATGATTATCAATATTGCTATCAACGAAAACTTTGGGAAACTCCACACACCAAAAGGCTTTGACTCAGAAGCTGTCGGCACACAATGGCGAATCGATTTAGCTAACTATCTAAAAGAACACGCTGTAACTATCCCAAAAAAACAACTAACTGTTCCAAAAGAACAATTCGCAAAAGAAACCATTGACAAAAATTGGGAAAAAGGTTTAATAACCAATTATGAAAATCTATATTATTTCCCATCAGACTTAAACGGACAACCTATTATCGCACATCTCACGATTGTCGACATTGATACAACTAAACCATGGATTATCACCACTTATGACGGTGCTGAATCTGTCGAAGCAATTCCTGAATATCGCCAAATGGACGACTTCAATTATCATGAAATGTGGTCTAAAAGTTAACTTGGCACGTTTACACGTGCCCTTTTTTAATCAGAATGCAAGCTTGTCTTACGTCCTGATTAAAGAAGGTTTTCTACCTTAATGGTCAAACCGACCATTAAGGCTTCTTTGCGGGCTGAGAAGACTAACGCTTCTCCCCGAACCCATGTTCGTAGTTATGGAAAAAAGATTCCATACATTTTCACACAATAAAGGAGACACATGCTATGTCAGTAACTAACTCAGTAAATCTTATCGGTCGTATCGCAGTTGCACCAACTCTTCGTACAGTTGAAGGTGTTGATTATGTTGACACTCGTATTGCCGTTGACCTTGGCTACAAAACTAAAGACGGTGAACGTGCTACTACATTCGCACCAATCACTATCTCACGCCCTGTACCAAAACAAGGTGAATCTAACCAAGCCCGTCGCTTCTTGGATTGGGCTGATAAAGGTGCTCTTGTTGCAGTAGAAGGCGAATTCCGTCAAGGTAACAAGTTCGTCGGTAAAGACGGTTCAGACCGCTACGGCGAACACTACATCCGTGTAAACAACTTCCAAATTCTTGAAACTAAAGCATCTGCTGAGGCTCGCCGTGCGCAAGCTGCTAAAGCAGCTGCTCAAGCTCCTGTTCAAGAAGCTCCAGTCAAAGCTCCTGCTCCTGCTGAAGCTCCAGTTGAAGCACCAGTTGAAGCTCCAGTTGAAGCTCCAGTTGAAGATGCTGCAAACTTCCAAGATCTTGCCGAACAAGCTCCTGCCATGACATCAAATCCACTAGAACTTTCTGAGGATGATCTTCCATTCTAATGGGTCACCTCTCTTGCCATTATAAATCCTCCTTCCTATAAAGAGAAGTGCCATCGCCTCGGTGGCTCTTTCTTAAGAGGGTTGCTATTCTCGCTCAGTAACCCTCCTAAGAGAGAAATGACTCCTTCTCTCTCCGTCTATTCACCTCCTATCTAAATTGCAGCCAACTGTTGGCTCTTTCTTAGGACGCTCATCTTTTTTGATGGTCGCCCTAAGAGAGATGAACGCTCTCTACAACGTACTTTTACTTCATTTTCAATTCCTCCTTTAAAAAAAATGTCATCGTTTTGATGGCTCTTTCTTAGGATGATCATCGATTGATGGTCATCCTAAGAGAGATCAATTCTCTCTATCGTACATTATTGTACGTTGAATGAAATAAGGAAAGCATCGGTTATCAATCAGATAACCCTTTCTTAAAACGGTAACACAAAGGTTCCTCCTCTTTATTTTTTATACACCTTTCAAAAAGTTTTTTGTTCACTTTTCATTCTCCTGAAAATATTCATAATTTTGTGTTACCGTTCTAAGAGAGACTTTTTTGTTTCTCCTTTGTCTCTCACCCACACTCCCTTTGATTCTTTGTAACGATGCCCTACCTCCCGTCGTTACAAATTGCCTGTTTAGCTCAGTCGGTAGAGCGCATCCATGGTAAGGATGAGGTCATCGGTTCAATCCCGGTAACAGGCATTCGACAACGTTATCGAAACCATATTTCTCCTGTTAAAAAATCCATTCCATCTCCCTCCTGCTGCTTTCACAAGCAGTCCCGATTTTTCTAACGAAAAATCGGCTCTTTTGAGGCCCGCAAGACGACCCGCTACCGTTAAGTAATCGCACCACCAATCTATCAAACAATCGTTAATCCATCGATAAGGCACGCGCCATCATAATCCACCCAGCATCGACCCACTTATCGACCCGTAAACGTCTTGCGGGCGACGCGCTCGCTAACGCTCACCGCTCTTTTTTTGCTCACGCAAAAAACGCACGGGCTAACGCTACCGTGCGCGTGTGTTGGCGCTAACGCGCCAACCTACATGAAATTCCCTAAGAGATTTGAGGTCTTAATGACAGGCTTGTCTTTTGGTTTTTCCTCAGAGTCATCATCAAGCAAACCTAAGGCGCGTGCCTTCTCTTGTTGCTCACGTAAGGCGTCAGAAGAAGCGACCTTTGGTTCTTCTTTTGGCGTTTCTGAAACGACAGGCTGCGGTACTTCTCTTTCACTTGTCGCCACTTCAGGCTCACGGTTTAAACGCAGCATTGGCATTTCTTCAGGCTCACGTTTTAAGCGTGGCATTGGCGTTTCCGTTGGCGTAGGCGTCTCAACTGTCCTGCGACGCTTAAAGCCAGTAAATGGTTTTGACTCTTCTTTAGGTTCGGTGGTTGTAGGTTCTTGAACCTTTGGCTCAGCCTTCTTACGTTTCTTAAATGGCGTCCCTGGACCTACTAAAGGCTGTACTGCAATCGGCTGTTGCATCATAGGCACTTGCACCTGCGATGTTCCGTCCATTTGAGACAGACGATACATGAAGGTCATAAGCGAATAGTTAATATATGGGCCAGCGTCCAAAAGCATTTGAACAAACAAGGTCAAAAAGGCTTTCCTTGACATGTTCAACTGCAAGCGCAATTGATCCGAATCAAAGAAGGTAAGCACACTATCAGGCACATCCTCATCTGCCATACGTAGACGATAATTTGTTTTATGGTCATCATACGAATAAGCGGTACTACCCATCGGAATCAACTCGTTACGGATATAGCCAATCAACTCCAAAGGGCCTAACTGCGTTCGATTGGCAAGACGCACAAAGCTATCTAGCGCCAAGATAAAGGTTCTGTTAAAGGGATAATTACGTTTACGAAACGCTTCAAACGTCTGCGCGTTGTGTGGGGATACGATCACAAGATCCATGTGAACACTCCTTTTTTTCTTCTTATTTTGGTTTTTGTGACTCTATTATACCAAAAGGTGACACAATATGCCAGTAAAAAGGAGAAGATATGTGAAAATTATGGATAAATAATGGAAGAAGTGTGACAAAAGTATGACACCATTGATGGTGCTTATATGTGGCGTTCTACAAATGGTGTTCATTCATGGTAACCTACGTATGGATGATATACATGGACATCTACACATGGCCGACTACACGTGGTACTTATGTCGGCATGTTAATGATGTTAGAAAATGATGTAAATGTACACATGGAAAATATATAAGGTGCTTAATAAAGATATTGTACAAATGGTGAATAGTTATGAAAGAGATATGGGCACTTTATATATGATAAATTAAGACGCTATAATATAGGCGGCGCTTAACAGCGCCTTTCACTCACGATATAAGGACGATCACAGAAAGATATAAGGGCGATAAAATGAAATGATAGAAAGATAATATAAAAAATGATATGTGGGCACCGTGAAAAAGGTATATGGACGGCACTGAGGCGCAGGCGTTCGCTAACGCTCACTCCACGCACGGGTGGACGATATAAGAGAATTTGGGGAAATGTATATGGGCGATGACTGTAAAGAAAGAGCATAAGAGAAAAAAAATGCAAATCCTTAAAAAAGACGAGGATTATCGATAGTTAGCGTGGTGTAAAAAAGACACCGAAACGAATAAAAATCTCGCTAAAAATAATTTAAAAAACTATCGTCAAAACAAAAACAAGGTGATATAATAATATCAAAAGCTAATATAAGACAGGTTAGCTAACGCTAACCTGTCGTTTTTGCGGGGCAAGCCCCGTGCCCGTGTTTTGTGTTGTGGAAAAAGGGACTTCGTCCCTTAGCGTACTGATAAGCTATAGCACACGACACAGAATTCATTCTCATAACGAAAGATGTTCTCGACGCTAACGCGTCTCAAACGTTTTGCGGGGCAAGCCCCGTGCCCGTGTTTTGTGTTGTGGGAAAAGGGAGTTCGTCTCTTAGCACAACCCTAACTTATTTTCCAACGATTAAAAAGAGCTATCATAACAAGACACGTTCTCGACGCTAACGCGTCTCAAACGTTTTGCGGGGCAAGCCCCGTGCCCGTGTTTTGTGTTGTGGAGAAAAGAATAAGTATAAAACTTACTACAACATATTATTACAATCACAAAATGCTTCGCATTTTGTAACCCCTTAATCGCGCTTCGCGCGACAATTTAAAAAAACAACAAACAGAAAGGACATCATTATGTCATACGTATTCATTATCGGAATTATTTTATTTTTCATTTGTGGAGGTTTCCACTACATCGTCTCAATCCCAAATAGCGTTTCAGAACTTTCAAACAACGTTATCCACACTATCCCAAACAAATATGTCCGCTATGGACTTTATATCGTAAAATGGACAATCATTGATTTTGCAGTTTACTTCATGCTTGCACTCATTCTTTGTCTCATCTTCATCTATGCGCTCTTCAAAGCATTTGCAAACTCATAATTCTTCTACGCAAGTTATCTGGAAAAACGGTAGCTTGCGTTTTGCGTTTCAAACGTACTATTAAAAAATTAAAGAAAGGAAATCACCATGTATCAACAACGTGTTAAATTAAAAGAAAACATGTTAGGTATAACTAAAGAACAAGAACAAGTCACTATCATCGAAATTGATAGATCCCAATCACCAACACAATACCTAGTCACTAACGGCACACAAACAAAAACACTAACTTACTCAGATTTCGATACAAACTCTATCATTTTTGCAACACCACGACAAAAAGCATTTATCGAAAAACTAGAAAAAAGACATCAAACAACATTTAACGGAAAAACATTAACTGAACTTTCCCAATTCATTAATCAATACACATAGAAAGGAAATAACTCATGCGCACACAACTTGCTCAACGAAAAAACCAACGTATTCGCATCACTACAGAAATCATCAAAATCACGCCTATCAAAAAAGCTAAAAACACCATTTACAAACTTGCTCTACGAAACATCACATCAACAGAATTTACAGGTAAAGTAAATCACTTATATGTTTCCATCTCAGCCGCATCTCTTCCAAAAGAAGACCTACTTATTTTAGAAACACTTGCTAAAAAACAAAAACATCCAAAAGATGAAAAACTATCATTTGTAGGAACAGTCTACGAATACAAATATGGAACTGGACACAACCTTAAACTTGACAAAAATAATAATGTCATTAAGTTCAATTATTCACTCAATCAAATCAAGAAACTTAAACTTGTATCAGCTTAAAAGGAGAATCAAATATGGTCACACAACTATCACTTTTTGATACCATAAATGAACCAAAACCAAAAAAGAAATCACAAACAAACGTCACTATCAATGTTACCAATCCAAAAAACATTGAACCTTTTTACGAAAATCTCGCAAAATACCCACTGGCATATATTGACCGTGAATGTCGCATCAAACGCTCAAATGATGAAACCATTCTCATTTCACCAAAAACAGTCGAAAATAAACCAGCCTTAATCATTACAGGAACACATCACACCTATTGTGCCATCTGGAAAGATAATCAATTCGAACTACAAAATTACAACCAACAAATTCTCAAACCCTTTAAATCACTCTCACAAAAAAGCCAAGAAGAACTTTTACATATCTTTGAAACCTATGCTGACGACATTGACACTTTATTCATCCCAAGGCCAACAGAAGAATCAAAATTTAAAGAACTTAAATGGCCATCTAAAAAAACAATTGACGAACAACTCACTGATTTTTATAAGCGTCACCAAACACCAAAAGAAAAAGTCTGGCGAATCAAACATAAAAATATCACCTATACCATTTATCATCATGATAACATCATTGAGCTTTATCGAAAAAAAGCTCAAAAACCAAAACGTCTGATTGCTATCCTTTCTAATCAAGGCGCCTACACCACTGACGATTTTAACCCCTCAGCCGATCAAATCATTTTACATCAATAGCCTATGGACAAACTTATTTATCAACTAAAAAAAGAACTGCTATGCAGTCCCTCAACAAAAGCAACAATTGTGGATGACATTATCCTACTTGACGACCATCGACAATTCGCCCAATTCAAAATCAACCCATCTGAAAAAATCCCGTATCCTCTTTATGAACAACACTTTTATATTGATGGTACCGATTACCATATCGTTCAAATATATCCAATATAGAAAGGACACCTTATGCAAGCTGTTATTGAAATCACCGATTACGACTATAACAACACAGGTCAATCTATGGTTTATTATAAAAAAGCCAAAAAAACAGACACAGGATATATTTATGATCCTATGGAAAACGAAATCTATCAATTAACTAACAATATGATTATCGTTAACCATAAAAACACTGGCTTTAACTAAAACAAAGGAAACCAACACATGCAAAAACACATCCAAGAACTCATTAACGAACTCAACACACAAAACTTTGATTGGACAGACAATGAACTCATTGTAAAAGAAAACCAAGTTATTCTTGTAAACCACAAAGCCAATCACATTATTGAATACTACACCCTCACTAAAAACAAAAACAACACCTTTACTTGTCATTACAAGTTTAATAACACAACAGGACCTACAACATCCAGAAACACCATTGAACAACTGGTAGACTACATCATGGAATTTTAAGAAAGGAAAGCTAACAAATAATGAAACAATTTGGAATCACACTCTACTATACTGATAACCATCCAGCCAATGGTCAACCCTTTTTCACAGAAAAAGAACTCATTGAAGAAGCACAAGACATTTCTAACAATCAAGATGACAATGAAATCATTGTAACTACGGCAGAAGCCATCACATATCTTCAAAATCAAGGTTATGGATTATTTCACGAAACAATACAATATTTTGATAACTACGACATTACATACGTCGATATTGAAAGACGTGGTAAATCAACAACAATCGTACCACATATCGGACTAAAAAACATTAATCAAACAGCAACTTTGAAAACATTTCTAAACACCTATGATAGTCTCTCAAACTTCACAAAAATGTTTATTGAACAAGAAAAAGAAATCACACTTGATGGCGATTGGGCAGATGTCACAAAAACACAAGAAGCTGAAGACTTTAAACATTTAAATGAAGATGGTAAATATGGTTTTGCACTAGGTCACTCATATACACTACTAAATAAATATCTATACAGCCCATTGTCCAAACTTCTAAATGACTACGACTTAGATGTCATTAATGATTGGTTTACATACGTACAATTAAAGAACTAAACTAAAAAGGAAATACTATGACATTTTCTATCGACAATTATTCATTAGATTTAACTACAGACGATTATCTCATTGGTCATTTTAATAGCCTATCACCTGATGACCAACAAGCTATTTTAATCTTCCTTCGTTACATGGAAAATCTTAAAAACGCACTTCCTGACAAAACCATTCATGAAGAAGACATCAATGATGAACGTATTGCGTATGCAGATGACGTTGTTAATACCATGGTGAACAACATCTTAGCCACATGGAAAGACAACTATCAAGACCAACTTCAAACAATTAAACACATTAATGACATCTTCGGTCAAGGAGATGCCTATCTCTACGGATTTGAAAGGCTCATTCTACAAACACCTGAGGAAGACATTAAAAACAACGACTTCGAACAAATGCTAAGACTAGGTAATAAATACATCAACGACCGTAAACAACATCACGCGCGTGCTCTACGATGGAAACAACTCAACGCACAACTTAACGCACAACAGAAAGGAATTTAACCATGACACAAACTTACTCAATCGCTATCACTGACGGTGGCTCTATGCCAATTGACATCAAAATCAGCCTCACTTTTAAAGAAGCCCTTAAAGAAGCTTTATCACACTTAGAAGAGCAAGATATTACCCAAATCTGCAGTCTTTATGCTATTTCAACTAAAGACCACGAAACGGCTCTCAATCGCATTCAAGAAATCATTGAAAAACATCTCAAAGAAGATAACGAATTTTATTATGATAACACCAATAATGACAACACCATTATCAGTATCAATACAAACCCTAAAAACGAACCACTCAACAACATTCGTATTGAAGTTGTGGGTTATAATGTCTTTGCCTTTGCTAAACAAGAAAAACTATCACTAAACTGACATATTGAAAGGACTTATTCACATGCACGTATTAGCATTTCACGAAGAAGGTCAATGGCCTTACGCTAACATTTTCCCAACAGCTAAAGATGCTTTTGAAGAAGCACTTAATCAAACCAATATTATCGAACAACAATGTATTGAATATGGTCTTGAAAGCATTCAACTTGATGACATTGAAAACTTCCTTTTAAAAGCAGAAAAAAATTCATGCATCGAACATGGAAACGAGAAAGATGACCGCCCTTGGTTTATCACTGTATCTATTGATGAAAATGGTCATTTAAATATGACAGGCTATTCACAAATTGAAAAAAATTACAATTTTGAGTTCACCATTAAATATCAAAACATCAAAAAGGACTGATCTATGAATTTAAGAAAAAGTCTAAACAAAGTCTTACAGTGTTATCATAAAACAGAAGATGACATTGAAACTATTTACTATTTTCCAATAAACACCAATCAAGTCTTACAACTAAACATTGCCAAAACGTTAGAACTCTTAGAAAACCTAGAACCTGATGGCACAAACCTTATAAAATTACAATTCAAAGGTAATGATTTTATCATTGAATCCATCGATGTTAATGACGATGATAGTGATTACGGTCACACAGCAGAATTCGAATTTCATTCTTTGACTCACAATACGGATAACGTCATCTACACGCCTGATAGCCTTACAAACACTGTTTATGATGAAGACTTTCGTATACATGTTCCATTTAAAACAGATGCTTACATCAAACGTCAAAAAGAAAAAGAAAAACGACAAAAACAAGCGCAAGAAAAAGCAAATCAAAGAGCCAAAGAAGAACAAATCAACTATTACAACAACAAGCTCACAAGCCTAAAAAACAGTCAACTACAAAAACCCGAACGCTTTAGTATCTATCCATCAACCAAAGAAGAACGAAAAGCAGCTATGCTATCAGGCAAACGACTCATTCACGTTCCTCTTTCCTTCGTTACAAAAACAGACGCTAATGACAAACCACATCACGAATTTAAAGACGTCTTAGGTCTTTATTTCTACGAAAAAATTGACTTTGCAGGTTGTGCCATCCCAAATGATTACGATACAGCCTTCAGACCATTCCGATTACAACCTGATAAGGATTTTGATAAACTATGGAAATATCCAACAAACCATTATTACAAATCCCTCTACAAAGATAAACTTGTCTTCCCTGTTTTTGTCATTAATGAAACAGATCCCGTTTTTCTTTTCGACATCAGAGACAAACTTCAAAACTACTACAATCAACTCAAACCATATTTTGAAATGGAAGAAAAACAATTAGAAGAAAAGTTAAACGAATAAAAAGGAAACCTCAATGACAATCACTAAAGAACAATTCCAAATCTTCAAACAGCACTTTACAATCACAGACGTCGCACGCGCACGCATCGAAGCAAATGCTGAAATCGATTTTGATGATTTCAAAGAGTATCAAAATGACCCCGAAACATTCTTTGTTGACACTATTTGGAATCAAGACCTACCTGGCGAAATTACCAAATCAGAAGGTTATTATATTCGCCACGTACCAACTAATGATTTTATCAAACAAATCAACGACATCAACAACGTTGCCGATTTCATCGAAAATGACATGAATACGTATCTCACTGAACATAAACAGAAAGAAAATTAACATGACAATCACTAAAGAACAATTCGAAACGTTCAATAAACATTTCAACATTATAGAAATCACACATGAAACCGTTCAATCAACAGCTTACCTTGATTTAGAAGAGTTTAATGAATATCAAGATCATCCTGATGATTTCCTTCTAGACACAGATTGGATGCACCATTCAACAGAAATCACATCATCAGACGGCTACCGTATTCAATATATCCCATCTGACGACATCATTAAAGAAATTAGCGACATTAACGACATTGCCGATTTCATTGAAAATGACATGAATACTTATCTCACCGAACAGAAAGGCACATCTAATGACTAATCTTAACGATACCATTGACGTTCTATTCAAACGTCTCAACACCCCTCGTGCCATCTTTGACGAAGTCGCTACACGAACCAACCTCATTCCTGTCGCTGAAGAACTTAAAGATCATCCTGACGACATGAAAGCTATCATAAACGCTTTTCATAACTATGAGTATTTTGATAACATGGGGTCGATTGTCAAAAACTTAGGCCTTAAAGACAAATACCCTAAAACCTATCAATTCTTTTGCGAACTATCAGATGAAGAAATCATGGACAGTGATTATTCCATCAAAGGTGAATACTATCCACCAGGAATTTCAGACCTTCAAGAATGGCTTTCCGAACGTCTAGCGAATGTCTCTATGAATTCACCATACGCTAAAGACCCTAATAAATACACACCTTTTGTCTACAGCTGTTATCTCACATCAACTGACGAAGAGAACGGCTTTGATAACGACGGTCTATTTGTTGCTGCTTTAAACGGTGAACATTACGATCACTTCACTATCGATGAAACGGAACTTCCTCTTGTTCGTAATACTTACGACATCATTAAAGCTATCGACAACATCTGTAAAGCCAAACCGCTAGAAACAACAACACTAACAACAAGCACCCTTGCTTATTACAACATTCTAGCTAATCTTGTTTCAAATGACGAAACACTCGCAGACTTCGAAATTGACACACTCAAACGTGAACTTAAGAAAGGAAACTAAATATGGGACTTGACATTTATCTCGAAAAATTTGCCAAACCAACCATTGACACAAGCAAAACCTACACATCTGCCGAATTATACGATAAAGATTTATCTTATATCGCTATTGACGATAATAACATCGAAAACCGTCTCCCTCAAGAAATCATCGACAACTATTGCCAAATCGTCACAATCACCGCAGAAGTTATCGATCCTGAAAAACTTCTTCCATATTTCAAAGAAAAATACCCAGATACATACGCAAATATCACAACAGACGACACAAATCTATGCGTTGCAGGGACCGAATCAGCAGACGAAGACGAAATCACGGTAATAATTACAGATTACAATCATACAATCGATAAATTTCACGCATCTGTCACCATCACTAGCCAAAACCAACAATTCGACATCACAAAAACAATTCCTATTCAAGTTTATGTTTATCAAACAGAAGAAGTTGACTATCAACGCAAAGGTCTTAATGAACACGGTTGGTCGCTCCTTCCTGAAAACTGTACCTATTCAACCAACTATGACAATCTCGTCGAACTTGTCAATGAAGGTGGACTATCACGTAGCTTCTTAGACAACTGGATTGAAGGTGAAACAGCTCTTATGGCTTGGTGGTAACTCTCATCAACAACACCTACGATTATCACCAATGATTAAAAACTAACCAATAAACACACTTAACGCTTAGTCAGCACACGCGCTGAATCTCTGGTTGAACTCCAGCTAAGCGTATTTTTTTGTATATAAAAAAACACCGAAAGGAAACCCAAACCTATGTCAACCACTCTTACGATTATCCCTGTAGCCATCACCCCATATTACAGCTACGTCATGCTAAAAGAAACAGACGATGGCCATGAATCACTTATGACAACGACCATCGAAGACAATCAAGACCCTATCGAAACAGCCATCACACATGCCATCAAGGAAACTGGTATTACTAATATCAGAGCCTTTTTCGAACTCAACCCTATTGTTTCTGAAAATCATACCAACAAGATTGTCGTTCTCTATTTCAATGACACCGATACCAATCGCAACGGTTATGGTTGGATTAAAAGCGATGACATCGAATCACTCTTTATCCCTGACGGCGATTATGTCATTTCAGACCCGCTTGTTTATACAGCTGCATTGCTTCTCAAAGAATACAATATCTTAGATGACAACGAAGAAGACCTCACTGTTATTGCACACGAAGATCATCAATTCTACAATTTCAAGAAACACGCCGATGATTACGGAAGGTCTTACTATATCACAGCACCAACCAAACGTGAACTCAACAGTCTTATAAAGTTTATCAATAAATGGAAACTTGTCCGCGATACTGATATCGATAACACCATTGGCTTCTACACAGGTGTGGCTCCCGATTACGCCATTATTATTGCCTCTGACAATAACACATACCGTTTAACAATGTTCGACTGTCATAAAGAAGAAACAAAAACCTTTGATACCTATCAAAAACTCATCAACTACGCTGACCGTTGGTTCACAAACAAAACGAAAGAAAACTAACCTATGTCCTATCGTCTTTATCTCGACTTTAAAACAAACATCAAAACCATTGAAGACCTCACAAAAATCGTCAACCACTTAACTGAAACGAATCACAACTATCAACTGTCCTTAACAAACGTTTACCTCATTGACCGTATTCGGCAAACAGACCCCTCAAAGCCACCCCTTATTCGCATTCTAGAAGCTATCAAACACCACAGCCTAGAATTATACTACTGGCCTACTTACCAGCTACTAGGTATCCCTCATAACTTCACAACACCTGTTCAAAACCAACTCAATGATTACTACGACGCAAGCTTCTACTTTCAAAATAGTACCGACCAAGATTATCCCTTGAGCGCTTACGACGGTTTTGAAAATCTATCCTTTTATCAAGAGCTCGTAGAAATGGCAACAAATGAAGACTTAGAAGGCGTCTACGATTGTTTTATCAACCACCTGGGTCTAATGACGGACACACAAAACCAACCACTCAAATTGACCGTTGATTTCGGCGTCACCGAACCGACCAATCAAGACCTTATTGATTGTCAAAAATTCGCCAACCAACTCAAAGAAAAAGGCTTACTTTAGAAAGGAAACCCACTATGACTGCTCAAGAAACTATCGAACAAATGCTCCGCGACAACAACGAAGACCTCACAGGCCGCGCTTACGAAGACATCATGTCGTCTGAATACGACAGTATCGTCTCTATCTTAGACCAAGCCATTGACGCTTACACTAAGACCGAAATCTACGAAATCACAGACGATGATGAAGAACAACCTATCGGAACAGATAAAGACAAAATGAACGCTCTTGCCAACTATTTCCGTTACGTCGCTGACAAAATCGAAGAAAAATAGAAAGGAACCCCGCCTATGTATATCAATTCCATGACAGAAACAGGAGAACCTATCCAACTTTGCAAATCAAAAAACGGGCTCGGCATGATTGCCTATGAACTTGAACGTATTCTTGATGACGAAAACCGTAAAGACATTCCTGGCAAACACATCAAAGAGTTAAAAACTATTCGAACAGCTATCAATAGTGCAAACGGAGACGAACGACGCATCAACCACTTGTTCAAAACACCGAAACAACACATTGAACTTAAAAACGGCGCTTTTAGACTCGTTCTTGAAAAGACTAATAACGACCACTTATGGTTCTATGTCGAATACACAACAACCTACATCGGCTGGCCATCAACCAAAACGTATGCCTCTGTTATCGAACACATCGACGACATCGACTAGAAAGGAAACCAACTCATGCCTAAACACATTCGCACCATCATGCGTACTAAAGGGTCTCACCTCTTCTTCTTAAGGTCTAAATACCAAACCGATGACGGTAGTATTAAGTTTTATGACGTCGTCTCACGCAACAAGAACTACAATCCCAATCGTTCGCGTAAAGACCCTGACGCTGTCACTATCTTTGTGCTCAACAAAGACCACAGTCAAATACTCATCACTCATGAATTTCGCTACCCAGTCAACGGTTGGACGGTCTCAACACCTGCAGGGCTCATCGACCCAGGCGAAAAGCCTATTGAAACCGCCAAACGTGAACTTCAAGAAGAAACAGGCTATACCACTGTTCTTGACGCTAAAACCCTTCCTGCGACCTATTCATCCGTTGGTATGAGTGACAAAAAAGTCCAACCCGTCATTCTTGTTGTTGATGAAACCAAACACATTGACCAAGACCTTGGTTCAGGCGAAGTCATTAAATACCAATGGGTATCTAAAGACGAAGCCAAGACCATTGCCACAACCGCAACCAATCTCACAGCGCGTGCCCAATTAGCACTCTTGCTTTTCACTAACGACGCGCTTATCTAAAGAAAGGAAACCCTCATGCATCTTGTCCTAAACCTACATGACGACAATAAGCTGACCTTTGAAGAATTGAACGACGCCAAAGACCTTGACACTATTGACTTCGACCTGGACAAAGCCCAGTCTTTAGACTTGTATTACGACAAGTACAATTCCATCCGTCTATGGTTCGACGACATGTCCACAGAAGACCGAACAGAAGCCTTCTACAAATATCTCTACATCGTTGACACATTTTCAAGTCTCGAAAACGTCTATACCAACCTAAACAACATCGACGAACTAGACGCCGCTAACTATTACCCTAATGACCAAGAGTTTTTCGACCTCTATTTCGAAGGCGACCCTTACAAAGCCGTACTAGCAGCTAAATCTAACGATTATCGTCTTAATGATAAATTCGTTACCTTCGACGGCTATGGCTATCTTAAATCAGCAGACGCCATCCCTTATGAAAATGACGCTAATGATATCATCAACCGTTATTTCGAACAAAGTGATATCGACACCCTATGGAACACCAAACTAACAGCCACGCATAGTAGCGGTTACGTTACAACTCTAGAGTGTGAATTTTACTCAGAATTTGGTATGGAAACACTTGAAGAAAACGCCAAGGATGAACTTTGGGAGAAATTCGAAGAAGCTTACGAGAACCTTGATGAAGACGACGACATCGACCCACGTCAGAAAGCGCTTATCGAACGCATCGTTGACTTAGACACCGTCGACCCTGACCAGTTGCCTGATTGGACTATCGAACTTGTCATTTATACCGTTTAACTAAAAAGGAAAATCACTATGCCTAACCTTATCTACATCTATGCCTTTCCAGGCATGGGGAAGACAACGCTTTGTGAGGACTATGGGTATGTGGATTGGGATATCTACTACCCGACGCAACCCGAAATCACATCGCCTGTTGTTCTGACCAACGATCCAACCAAACCTTGCATCGCCTATTTCTTACCCGAAGATTACGACACGGCTTTTGCCCGTTTATCTGAAAGCAAACAGAATTTCTTCAACGAAATGGGCGATTTCCTCCGTAAGCAATACGAAGACATTCTACAAACGAAAAACCCTACCGTTAAAGACTACATTGACCTCGACGACGTCCTACGCATCCTTGGGTCACTTAGAAAGGCAAATCAATGAAAAACACAATCGAATGGAATAAACTCACCCTACGCCCTGTAACAAACGAAGAAAAAGAAGAATACGATGAACTATATGGTGAAGGTGTTATTAAATTTCATTGGGACGGACCAACACCCTGCCTTGACCAATTCGTCCTCGTCTACATTGAAGACACAGACACCATTGACATTGACCAATGGGTTGATTTCGACAGAGGTTGTTCTGGATTTGACAATCATTACGATATCGACACCATTTATTGGACAGACCTCCCTGAACCACCAAAAACTATTTAGAAAGGAAGACTAATGCCACTCTCATACCGTAACATCACCAAAGACAAAACCATCGCTGACATCCTTGACGAACACAATCAACCTATAACACTTATCGGTGAACCCGAAGAACTCAACCGCCTCTTAATCGACAACGATTACCAACCTATTGACTTCACCATCGAAGACAACCAACGAGAAAGTCGTTTCATTGCCTTTCTCAACAAACACTATAAGGGTAAACTCAAAGAAACTCTCTACATTGACTACACCGAAAGCCTTTCCGCTGAAGACATGGCTAAATTTGTCAACGAAGCGCTCGAATACAACATGCCTATTAAAGCCCTTGTCAGCGACTACATTCGTGAGAACAGCGACTGGTGTCCTGAATTTGAAGTCATCAAAGCTTTTGTTGAAGCTACCAACCAAAACGAAGAGGATTTCTTCGACGGCGGGCCAACAGACCTCTGTGAATACTACCGTGAACTTTTTGACGAATACGTCGAGCTTGACTACGGCGCTAAAGACCTCCTCAAAAACTCAACCCCTGAAGACTTAACCATCTTCTTCGGCGATTATTGGGATGACACTTGCGAAGACATTGAAGAACATTACAATCAGGGCAATAAGTCTATCGCAACACCTATCGAATGGCTCCTAGAAACACAAGGCTATACCGAAGACGACCTTCATGATGAAGCCAAACGTCAAGAGTCTGTCTTCCTTAAAAGCCTTTACGATGAACTCTATGACATGTCTGACTTAAGTAATTTCCAACTCGTTGCCATTCCTGATAGCAACAATTGGGAAGCTATTATTGCACTTTGCCAAAAAGAAGGCGCCATCATCCGTAAAACAACAACCTTTGGACTTTTCGATAGCGTCCACGGTGGCGGGTCACTCATGAATATCACCCTCGAAAAAGACATCTATGTTGACGCTCAAACGCCAATCCACCGTGTTACCATTCAAGAAGGCAAAGAATGGCTCGACTATACGCCAAGCGCTGTCTATGGCTTCAATCGTGACCATTTCCGTGGCCATGACTTAGACGTCCAAGACGACCAACCACTACTTGATGACGTCTTAAAAACGCTCGAAGACCATGGGGTTGACACTACAAAGCTTAAACTCATCGAAGAAAAGGACTAATTTATGAAAACCTTTAATATCACTATCACCGAAGTGCTCAAAACAACCGTTGAAACACAAGCCGAAACTCTTGAAGAAGCTATTCAAAATGTCGAAGACCGCTACCGTAACCAAGAAATTATCTTAACTGCTGATGATTTCACAGGAGACGTCACTTTTGAAGAAGAAAAATAAATAGAAAAGGAACAATGATATGCTTACACTTACATTTGAAAATAACGACACTCTTACTATTCCTGAATCAGCTATTGCCAACTTTAAAGCTATCAATATCACAAACAACCTTCATTTCAAACACGGACACTGGGTCGCAAATAGCACGGCAAGAGCCGTTTCAATGAACCTCTACGTTGACCAACTCAAACAACTCAAGACTATGGTCAACAACGCAGCCCCTGCAAGCAACAAAACAGCTTTAGATAACCTTCTTGACGGCAACTATCAAATCACAGCATTTGTTTATGACAACGACCAACCAACTTATGTTGTTTGGCGCTCCGCAAACAACAATGAAAGCATCAATGAAAACCAAACAATCACAAAAGAAAAGACACCAAACGGTGAAGTTCTCCGAATTACAATTGTAAACAAAAACGCCTAATACGAAAAGGAACAACCTATGCCAATCTATCAAATTACAAAAACAGTTACAACAATTGAAGAAGTTTACGCCAAAGACAAAAATCAAGCGAAAAACATCCTTCAAAAAGACAACCCAACCGCGATCATCACCGTAAATGAGCCAATCAAAACCAAAAAGCTCGACGATGACTTATTGGACGCTCTCGAAGAAGGTGACATTAGTTTCCAAGAATTTCTCTACTCAGCGCACAACACGCACGCCACAAAAGGGCAAAAAGAACAACTCATTGAGCTGCTTGAGTACAACATTAGTGACTACAACAACGCTGACGATTGTATCCACGTTTATACAAGTATTAGCTCCCATACTGAAAAACAAGGCCAAAAAGACATCACCATTCTCGAAATCAACCAATACCCAAGACACAGCAACATTATCGAAGACACCTTCTACATCACACTCCTAGACAAATACGACGTCAGTGAAGATTTCTACGAATGAAACCTACGAAAACCTAAGGTCTAAAACCTTAGGTTTTCTTTTTTAATCTAAACGAAAGGAAATACTACCGTTATGACTACTTTTAAAGACATTTATCCACAAGACATTCTCGACCTTATCGATAGCGAAGATTTCAATAATACCGAGCTCAAAAGTCCTATGATAAAGCCTGAAGTTATCGCTAACATCTTAGGTATCACATATAATGAAAACCTAGACACCGAATTTGATACCGACGCTCGTCAAATCAAACCACACGCCAATGATAGTTTCACAACCAATCGTCGAAAAGACATGCGCTCCATTGCGTATATCCTTTTAAAAACACGAACCAACTATAAAAATATTCGTGGGAGTAATTGGCAGGCTCGTATCAATATGTATGACAGGGCCTCTATACAACTGGCTGATGAACTTCTCATGCCTGAAAAACTAATCATCGACCTCATTAAAGAAGAAATGAGACCCCAATACAACATTATCAAATACACCAACCCTAAAACAGGTGTCGAAGAAGCGGACATCACCAATACAAAAAAAGAAGACTATGACGTCCTACAACGAGTCGCCGAGTTACTACAAGTAAATGACGACGTCTTCAAACACCGCGCAAGAACTCTTGGAATCATCCACTAAGAAAGGAACAACAACGCATGACAGACGAATACAATATCTCAGACGAAGAAGTTAACGCAGAAATTGAAAAAATGAAAGACCAATTCGTAAAACTTAGCGAATGGCTTGACCGTGACGATGAAAAACCCGAAAACAAACTTAAAGCTATTGACAAACAACTCAAACAACTCAACTTAGAAAAAAACTATCTTGAAAAAGAAATCGCCATCAAATCAAAAGAACGTCACCAACAATTCACAGACTTTTTCAAAGAACTATTAACCTTTGCCAAAACCATCGATGGTTTAGCTATTGAGTGTCATACCGACATCGACAATATGCCTGTTATCGACATCACCTACACGAAACACGATATTGAATTGTTCACCTCCATCTATTTCTATCAATACGATTTCCCAAAACGCACATTAACAAACGTCAAAGAGGAACTTACTACAGCTATCGCCATCGCTGACCAACTAGATGGAAAAGTAAACTACAAAGAAGTCCGTAACGCTAAACACATATTAAACCCCATTGAACTCACTGACGAAGATATCACCGTATCATTTAATAAACAAACCAATAACCGTATCATTGTCAAAGCCGAAAAGACAACACACACTTATAAGGACGGCTTTATCACCACTCTTGATGACGTAACAACACTTAGAACTTACGGTTTCGATGACGACGTTAGTCAAACCATTTGTGACACACGCACCCTAACAGACTTCAATCAACTCTATCCTTTACTCAAAGACATGATCCAAAATATCAATAACTGGCAAACCAAAACAACCATTGTGTAAAAAGGAACCACCATGTATATCAACCCCAACATCTACCGACCAATTGCTACAAAGCTCCACCAAAAGCTTAAACCAAACATTCCTGTTGATATCGTAGAGCTTATTCGTTCGTTTTCAGACATCGCAATCGAAACAGTTGACGACTTACCAAAAGAACCTTTGGTCACTTACGATAACAAAAACTACACCTTTATCGTAACAGATAACCCAACGCCCAAAGAGCGTTTTCGTATAGCTGTCGACCTCGCCCATATCTTACTAGGTCACGTCGTAAACACCTACAACCTCTATCACAGAAACGCTAATGAACTTATATTTGAAGCCAACACCTTAGGCGCAGCCATCCTCTGTCCCGAAGACGATTTCCGAAACCTTGTCTTTGACTACACAGACGACAATGACTATGCTGATATGGAACAAGTGGCCAAACACTTTGACGTCCCACTATCCGTTGCTAAGACCTTCGGACGTCAATTAAACCTCATTCAATCATAGAAAGAAAACATACATGAACACCAGAACTACTATTGACGTCACTGTATCGGCTTTTATTGACGGTCTAACGACCCGCCAAAAAGCCTATCAAAACGCCATATTAAACGGTAAAGACAGCACAAACACCAGACGTGAATTAGAGCAACTTATCACAACCGTCGACCTCTATTTAGAGACCGTTCACATCCCGTTCTCAAAAGACGACCCCTTAGAACCACTACGACGCGCTAAAGGTCAAGCCTCGTACGCACTCATCAACAACTAGAAAGGAAACATTATGAATCTCAACCAACAATTAAATTGTTTAAAAGACGACAATCACAATCCCGACCGGCTACTTAAAACAGTAATTCCTTTACATTTAGTCATAAAAAACATAAAATAAAACAAAAAAGGAAAAACAAACTTATGAAACTAAAAAAAACACTAACCCTAACAACATTAGGCCTCTTGCTTTCAACACCTATCCTAGCTCACGCTGACATTCAAACAGATACCATCAACGAAATGTGGGGAAAACCAACCCTTGTTTATGGTGCAGGCTTATCTGACAATGAAGTTCTTCAAACCAACAAAGCCTTCCGTATCACAAACATCGACAATGTCAACCGTCAAGTCAATTCTGGTGACGATTTTAACACCTACCTTAATCAACCAGGCGTTTCTGACAATTCTCTTTTCTCATCAGTTCTTGTCCAAAAACAAAATAAAGGAAAAGGTGTCACTGTTGATATCAAAACCCCTCAAAACATCACACAAGTCACCGAAACCCAATACGCTAACGCAGCTATCACAGCAGGCGCTACTGATGTCGCCATTGACGTTGCCTCTGTCAAAAAAGTCACAGGCGAATCAGCTCTTGTCGGTGTCTATAAGGCTCTCTCTGCAAACGGTGTAGCTATCGACAACACACGAACCCAAGCGGCTAGCCAAGAACTAAATACTGTTAATAATATTGCTGAAAATCACAAAGACCAATCTAACTTTGACCCTAAAGCGCTCGACCTTGCGACCGCACAAATCAAAAAAGATCTTGCAGATTATAAAGATAAGAAAGGTACAACCGCTTCAGATGCAGATGTCCAAAACATCATCAAAAAAGCCTTATCTGATAATAATATCGGTGATATTCTATCAAACAACGAAATCAACAATCTTGTATCTTTCGCCAACGTCTATCAAAATTCATCAGCCATTGATTCTAAAGAAGTTACCAAACAACTTGAAGATTTTAGTAAAAACACATATGACAAACTCTCTTCAAAATTCAAAAATGCCATCAATCCTGAAGAAAGTAAAAACGTCCTTCAAAACATCTTCACAAGTATTCAAAACTTCTTTATTAACATCTGGAACGCCTTAACAGGAAATGACTAAATATGATAGAATTTTTCACAACCATCAACACCTTCCTCGCAAATCTTATTAAAAGCTTTAACCCTGACGATGCTTTCCTTATCTATGCAGCCCTCATAGTTGCTCTATTTATTTGTAGCGTACTAATAAAAGGAAACATGGATAAGCCAAACGTTTACTTTTTAAGTTTTGCCCTTATCCCAAGTATGCTTCTTCTAATAGGTATTATGACAAGAGATAACGATATCACACCTTATCACATTGACGCTCACACAAACAATCTCACAACACGCTTTGAAAAAACAGAAAACTACACAGCATCACTATCAGACTTTAATACCAATAACACGATATTGACCCTTAATAGTTACACTGAGAAACCAGAAATCAAAGCCAAAGACCTTCCGATCCATAGTAGTACCAATGAAGCTACCGTTTATTTTAAGGTAAACGGTACCAATGCAGGAAAAGAAACATACACCCTTCCAATCATTGTTGAAAACTTTACGTCTGAAGACGCTCGTATTTATAAAACACGACTCACACCTGAAGTTACTAAAGTAGAAGAAAACAACTTAACCGTTACCGTAGCATCAAACAACCTTAAAAAAGAAAAAACAGTCAAATCAGCGGTTATCTATGTCACCTACGACGTTAGCGATAAAGATAAAGAAATGATTCAAGAAGAAAAAGAACGTGCAAACCAGCATCAACCGACACAAAACACAAACGCTCGTGACGAACTTCATCGCATCGTCAATGATGACAGTTATTGGAAATAATCAAAAATAACTTTTTATTTTTGATTTCTCCGCTTTTGCTAACGCAAAAGCGGCTTTCTTGAACGTGCGCCAATTTCCCTTGGAAATTGGCTTTTTTGTTTTATTAAAAAAACAGCCCATACGGACTGTTTCAATCAACGTTTCAACGTCAAGGATTCTGTTTTAGACAAAGTCTCAAGAGCTTTATCTAAAACTTCAACAGGACGTTCAAATTCATGTGTATAGGACATAGAATTAGCAATATCATACAAAAAGTCTTCTTCATTTGAAAAGGGTGCTAATCCAGATTCCCTAAACTCATCGACAGCGGCACAAATCAAACGCATGCGATTATAATATTGCTGACGTGATTTCTCACGATTTTCTTCACCAACACTGCGTTCAGGAAGCGTCATCAAGGCAGGTTTTTTCGTCGCAAGCGTTTGCCCATCAAGGCCTTCCAACACATTACGATCCAAATAAAGTGTGTCTTGTTTGACATCTTTAGCTAACTCATTTAAAGCATTCACATAACGATCATCTAAGTCATCAAAGAATAACACGCGCGGACCAAATTGTGTCAACAAATGCATCTCTTTCTTTTGCATTTGCGCAACGCCATCTAATTGGAAGCCTTTTTCCAAAAACAATACTTTTGCATCTGAAAAATCAGTTTTTCCCATTACAATACCCCGTCATTCTTTCCTTTTTTATTATCAAACTCAGGCGTATAACGCACGCTCGAATGTCCTTGGTAGGTTTGTAAACTCAACTTACCAGTCACCGTCATTTCATTACCTGACTTAGCCGTAAAGGTAATAGTCACGTATTCATCACGGAACAGTTTTTCCATTTCATCATCACTGAAACGATAATCTGCAAAAAGTCGTTTAACAGACACCTCTTTACCATGCCACATGCCACGAACATAATCAGGATTATCAGGACGTTCTGCCTTAAAGCCAACATAACGAATTTCACCTTTATCATCCGTAATAAAAACCTGATCCATTAATTTCCCTGTAATCGGTATCGTGTCTCCATTAGGAGCCGTAAACTGGAAGGTAATCTTTTCATCACGCAACAAGGCTTGGTTTTCAGCTTCCGTAAACACATGCGAACCATATTTACCCTTGTATGAAATCTCACGGCCTTGCCATGTTCCAAAAATATAGCCTGACTTATTCGTCACCTTAAACCCAAGATATTCAATCGATTCATTCTTATCATTAACAAAGGTTTGAAGCATCAATTTACCAGTAACCTCAATTGAATCCCCATTGTCAGAATGCATCACAAAAGTAATTTCTTCACCTTTTTGCAATTTATCATTCTCAAGTTTGGTAAACTCATGAGACCCATAAGAACCTTTATAGGACATTTGTTTACCAGCCCATTCACAAGGAATACGACCAGCTTTAAGCGCACGTACAAGCACAATACCCTTACGAACATTACCCTCATACTCATTATCACCAATACGAACAACAAAGGTCATCTTTTCTTTCTTCTTCGTCACCCCATCAAAAGAAATTTCTTCGTCAGCCAACAATTTTTCAAATTCACCTGTTGTAAATTCATGACCTGCAAACACACGAGGAAGTGTAATGCGTTCCCCATGATACTCAGCCACGTAAGAACGATTCACAGACAAATCAGACGCGTCAACTTTAGCTGTTTTCATCGTCATGACATCTTCATCAAGAAGTTCCAAAATCTTTTGACGAACAGCGTCTAAGTCAGCTTCTGAATGAATATCATCAAGAGCGTTAATGAAAATATGACGTCCTTCAACAGTCACAAACGACAATTGTTCCGCAAAACGAGCCGAAATAACACCAAGTGGTGTCAAGGTCAACTTACCTTTTGTTTCAACCAAGGCTTGACGATCACCATTAGAAGCAACCATACGGTCAAGCGTAGGCACACGTGTTGCAGGTGTACCAATATTCTCACGTTCAAGAAGATCAGCCAACCATTTACGTGTTGGTGCCGTAGGTTTTTTAGACTTAACTTCATGACCATACAAAATCGCACGAGAGTTCACATCAGGCAAAGTCGTAGCCACGTCACTCACATCTGCTTCAGCATCCATACCACCTTGTTTGGTTACAAGACGAAGCGACCCTGTAAATGGATAAGGCGTATCCGTTGTTTCATACTTATATTGCATGTATTCCGTATCTTCTAAGAACATGGCCACATAAGCCTCACAAATCACACGATAAAGCGCAGACGCTCCTTTACCAAATTGTTTATCCAATTCAAGCAAATCTTTAGGCACTTTAGATCCAAAACGCAAGGCCCCGTGAGAAATCTTAGAATTTTCTTTTTCCTTATCCGTCTTAGGCGTTGGAACAACGTGTGTCTTGAAACGGGCTTGACGATGTGTAAACAATTCTTTAGGCAAGTCAAGAAGTGTCAAAACCTCATCCAATTTACCTAAACTCTTATCAAACTCTTCTTCCATAACCATACGCGCATCAGGACGAGGATAAGACAAATACTTATTATCATACATGGCTTGAATCAACGGTAAAACGTCAGACCCTGAAATACCAATCTTAGCCGCTTCACCTGAAATCGAGTCAAGCGTATGCGGTTTCCCAGGCGCTGATGATACTGGTTTTTTAGATACCAAACGAACAGCTGACGTTTCAGGTAACGAAACACTCGCCTTCCATGTCGCTTCATCAGGATATTGATCCTCACCTTTATGCGTCAATGACAAGTCACCAAATTTATAACGAGATTCATAAACAGAAGATGGCTTATACTGACGAATAGCTTCCAATTGCGAATACACAGACAAAAGTATGACCGACTGCAAACCACCAATACGTGGCGCACTAATACGATACCCATCATCTGACAATGATTTCGCAGCCAAACGTGTCAATGATTGCGACATAAAATCCATTTCTTGACGCACTTTGGCACGCAAATAAGGGATATGATTACGAGTAATTGGACGTAAATGAGACATTGAATATTGAATATCAGCTTCTTCTTCTGAAGCATGTTCATCACGCATAATAGGCCCATTGTAATTGAGAATATCTAAAATCTCCATACCAATCAAATCCCCATTACCTGAAGAATCTCGGTCAGTTGCCACAACAGGAACGTACCCATTATCCAAATACGTTTTGATGTTCATGACAACATCACGTTTAGCAGCCGAAATAAAGACCTTTTTCTTAAAATCAAAATCATCATAAGACCAAGGCAAGACATCAACATCTCGAAAACCTCCAATCTTATCTTCACAACCAGCCTTAGCCACCTTGATAGGCTCAGGCAAAGTCATGGTATGCCCATTCAAAGGCAAGGATAACACATACGTACTACCGTCAGGCAGCGTACCTTCAGTACCACCTAAAGCACGCGCAAAATTCTCACGTGCTGACTTTTTTTCAACAATAACAATATACTTTGTCATGGATGGAATAAATCCTTTCTAATCATCTTAAGTTATACCTTTATTATCTCAAAAAACCACTCGTTTTTCAAACACCGATTTTCCAATCGACAAATCTTTCAAAATTTGTTAAGCTAGAATTATAAAACAATTGAAAGGAAGGTTTGTCATGTTTAAAAAACTAACAACCTTATCACTTTGTAGTTTAGCGTTATTAACAGCCTCACACGCGCACGCAGACAGTCCTTTAGAAAACGCCAAAAAAGCTGTTGCTGACGCCAAAACACTCATTACAAATGCTGAACAAGAGGTCACAAACGCAAACAATATTACGGTTGACACCAATACAAAAACAGAAAAAGAAGAAAAAACAAACGAAAAAGCAAAAGAAATTGATCTTCTAAAAACAAGCCTCGACAAAACAAAAGATAGTCTTAAAGAAAAGAAAACAAAACCTCTAACCTATCAAAAAAATGCTCAAAAGGCACAATTACTCACTTTAGAAAGTCAAAAAGAAACTTTCTTTAAACAATTAAATGCCTTAACGCAAAAAGAAACAGACAAAAACAAAGCTGTAAGTGATGCAACCAACAAACTCACAAACGCCAAAGCAACCCTTTCAGAAAAAGAAAACGCCTTAGCTTCTGTTCAAGCAAATCTTGCCAATTACGCCATCAATAGCGTTGACACCTCCTTCTTATCTGAAGAAGATCAAGCCCTCTTCAACAAAGTTAAAGACAACAACGACGAAGGCACAACCCACATGCCAACACATGCCCGCCAAGTTCGTAATTTCTTAAAAGCAAAATTCAATATTGCTGAAGTTGGTGGCTACCGTGCAGGTGATGATGACGGTACAGGACATGGCCACGGTTCAGGACTATCAGCTGACTTTATGGTCGATAAAGCAACAGGAGACAAACTCTCAGCCTACGTCGCTAAAAACATGAAAGCTTTAGGTGTCTACTATCAAATCTGGGAACAACGCTACTACATGGCTCAAAACAACATTTATGGCCCTGCAAACACCTGGAACCTCATGCCAGACCGAGGTAGAGCAACTGCCAACCACTACGACCATGTTCACATTTCCTTCAATAACTAAAAAAACTATCTCAATTGAGATAGTTTTATTTTTGTTCAGAAAATGTTTCTTCAGATTCCTCAGAGCTTGTTTCTTCAGAAGGTTTTTCCTCAGTAACCGTTTCTCGTGCAAAAAACATCGGCTCATCTGTTTCTTTAAGCACACGATAAAAACATAACACTTTATAACGATAAGTTGCATGACCAAACAAAAGCGCCCAGATATCAATCAAAAGAACAAAAATAGTCAAAAACAAAATAACAAGATACCAAATGACATTAACTGTCAAAAAGGCACCAAAGGCATTTTCTACAGACACACCTGTAAAATAAGTTCCACAAACTTTTAAAAAGTTCTCAACCGTTACTCCCGATGGTTTAAGCACATTTAAAAAAGAAACAAAGAGCAAAATCGCTACAAACGCTTCCGTTAAACGAAACCATAAACGTGCCAAAAAATGAAAAGGAAGATAAAAGAAACGGCAAATCGTTCGCCACAAACTAAATTTTAAATCAGTCATCAGTTGATCCAAAGCCTCCTTTACGAACATCACCTTCAACATCATCATCAGCAATCAGAAATGGCATGAACACAGCTTGACAAATAGCATCACCACGTTTAATATGAACCACCTTATCACTAATATTTTTAAATTGTGCCATAATAAGTCCTTCATTCCCAGAATTATTATAATAATCACTATCAATAACCCCAACCGAATTAATCAAAACAATCCCACGTTTACGAGGATTACTTGAACGGTCAAACAAATAAAGCACTTCTTCAGTACCCATATAAGATTTAACGCCTGTTGGAACAAGTGCAATACTTCCAGGGGAAATGTGCATATCTTGACTTGCTTTCAAATCATAACCTGCCGCATGACGTGTTGCACGTTTTGGAAGAAGTGTCACGTCACTTTCTGTCGATACCAATTCAAAACCACGTTGTTTCATAAAAAAATAACCTACTTTCATAAAAGATAATTCTAGTATATCACATTAGTTATTCGTTGTCTCTATAAAAGCAGACGATGATTCTGTAGTTGTTTTAGACACTTCCGTTGACGAAGGTGTCGTTTCTACAGAAGAAGATGTCGAAGGTACCGCCACCGAACTCGCAACACTTGAAGAACTTGATGGAACACTTGAATGTGTCGGCACAGACGACTCACGAGAAACCACAGACGATTCCTTAGATTCAGAAGACACTACAGACGACGGTGTCGACGCATGAACTTCTTTCACAATGGTTGTTTTTGTTGGCTTTTCAGGAACCTTTTTATTGCCTCCTGACATAAAGGTCATAATCGTAATAGACGCAGTAATAATCCCAAGAGCAGACCCAATAAACGCCAACGTTTTCTGAGTGGCAGATAGTCCTTTTTTAATTGTTTTCTTAACCGATGGCGTCTCTTCTTTTGAACGACGCGACAATGATTCATTAGCCAAAATACAAGCTCCTTTAACTATTTTTTTTGTAATCTTAGTGTAACAAAAAACCATCAAGAACACAAGAATAAACCACAAGATACATTCAACTTTCCCTTTAATCCAACCTACCAATGTGCTATAATAAAGATACAAAAAAACAAACGAGGTTTATTACTATGAAACAACTCACACGAGACACCGACAATAAAATGATTGCAGGTGTTTGCTCAGGTATTGCCAATTATCTAAATGTCGATCCAACCGTCATTCGCTTAATTTGGGCCATCGCCATCTGTTTCTTTGGCACAGGCGCCCTCCTTTATCTCATTGCATGGATCATCATCCCTGAAAAGCCAAAATTCTAAGAAAGAACACCTATGAATACCCTTTTAAGTTATTATCTTATTATTTATAGTTTAATGCTCTATGTCGCTATTCTTAATTTCACGCAAGCTAGCGTCATTAACTTTATTCTTTTTGAAAAAGCTAACGAAAATCCATGGAAAGCATTTATCCCCTACTACGGCAATTTCACCCAACACAAACTAACCTTTGGAAATAAAAACAAATGGTTTTGGTTCTTTAACCTATTCATGCCAAACCTTTATGGCAGTTACGCCAATTATAAATGGGCACGCGCATGGGGACAATCAAGAGGCTTTTCAATCTTCTACATGTTCCTCCCTCTTATTTGTGGCCTGTTAATCATTATTCAAGACAAACCGTTGACGCCACAAAAACACATCTTAAACAAATAAAAAAAGAGAGACGTCACAGTCTCTCTTTTTTATTAATCGTCAACCGTCATAGCAAGACGTTTTTTCTCATTAAAGGCTTCTTTGAAAGCTCCTGATGAGGCTTCATACAAATCAAGAACAGCATCTCGATTAACACCTTGTTTAAAAGTAAAGGTATTGATAGGTTCACCTGTATGATCCTTAGCCATATAACTACCAATAGGCATACCACTAAAGATAACCTTATAATTATCAGCCATCTCAGGATCTTCATGCAAATCAAATTCTGACAATGACAATTTACCCATCAATAAATCACGACATAAATCGGCAACCGCTTGACCTGTATACGAATTATCAAAGGCATCAAAGACATACTCACGAACTTCTTTCTTTTCCCAACCTTCACGTTTGGCTTCTTCAAAGACATCACGTTTTTCAACCTCTAATTTTTCAGGTTCAGGATATTTAGCAACAAAGGCTTTCAAAAATTCTTGAACAGCTTTAATTTCAAAACCAAAGGCACCATCAGCTTGTTTATCACGGAAAATCATCGTCACTTCATTCAACTGAGGATCCATCAAGCAACGAAGCAACCCTTCTTTAAGCATTTGAATCTTCGATTGACGAAGCGCATCATCATTCTTATAATCCCCTCGACCAATCGCATTGAAATTATCCAACAATTCACGAGACACTTGCCAATATTCAACAGGTTTACTTTGTGTCGTATACGAGATACCATTTTCACGATTATATTCATCATAAACCGCATTCATGATATACTCAGACAACTCTGCCGAATATTCGTCAAGCTTAATCCCTGCTTTATTAGCTGCCAAAAGAGCATCTTCCTTAATCGTTTGTGCAATCTTCGCATGTGCCACACGTGCTTTTACAAGAGCTTCCCCGTCAATCGTAGCAAGTGAATCTGAACCACGGAAACGATTAGCTGTCGTTGGCAAGGTTGATTTCGTATACTTACCTGCAACAGGTTGAGGCAAGCGTCCATGAAGACCTGCCGCCATCGGTGTAATCGTATCCAACTTATTCACAATTGGCATACCTGTTTGAGAGAAGACCGCACCATTACCTGGATTCTTCCCTGGCAAGAATAGCAAGTCATTAACTTTAATCGTTGATGTTTCTTCATTATTGATATTATAACCAATACCAGCTTCCCCTGGCGTAATCACATCGCTTGGACGACGAGTCACATTCTTACCATTAACACGTACTTCATGACGAATACCTGAGTTATAAATCAAGTCTTCAATCAACTCTTTGTCATTCGACTTAAGGAATACGGTATAAGCTGAGTTCGCACGAATAACCGCTTCAACAGCTTCCCCATAAATATCACGCAACTGTTGATAGGCTTGAAGAACAAAGGTCAACTGCAAATCTTGTCCAAGAGCGATAGATGTAATCGTATCCAAATTAGCAATCCCACGTTCACCATCACGAATATTACCCAACTCTTCAAGCATGACATGAAGACCAACGATTGGTTTACCTGCTGATTTCGTTGTGTAGGCCAAATCATAAAACTCATTAACCAATTGAGAGAAAATCGTAAGAACGTGTTTTTGATAGTGTTGCAAATGAGGCGGTACAACGGCAAACATAAACTTAGGACGCTCACTATAAAAGACTTGCGTCATATCAATGACTGGTGATTGTTGTTGCACAAATGATTTGGTCAAGGCATCATACTTCGTATCTTCAAATTGAGACACGCCATCAACAAAATGGTCACCTTCTTTTTGCATCTCAATCAAGACACCATCTTTAACAATCAAGTCATTCGTAATCTCATCACGAACATAGGCCACTTGACCACGTTTACGATACCCTTTAATAAAGCGGAAATAAAAACGTGCCACACGTGTCCCTGATGTTGAGACATCAAGTGTCAAATAAGTTGTTCGATTTGGATATTTCCCAACAATGTGAAGCCAAGACCAACCTGCCATGGACACGTTTTCAATATGGCCATACTTTTCAACATCCATTGGTTTTGTAAATTCAGCGTCTTCATAAGCTGTCCATGTCGTATTCGCATTAGCAAATCCATAACGACTAACATAATTCTTATCAAAACGAACCCCAATACGACGAGGGAACCCAACCCCTGATACGTCAAAGCTATCAGACAAGCCACCTGACATCAAGGCAATGGTTGTTGGATCATCGTAAACAGAAAGACCTGTTAACAAAGTTGCATAGATAGACGCAACCGTTTGTTCAGCCCCAGAAATCTGTTTAATGGCGTTATTCGCAGTGATAGATTTAACACGCAACTCATTACGAGGAAGCATTGACATAGCTTCAAACACAAGTGTCAACAAATCTTTCTTATCTTCAGGCGGAAGCGTTGGATCAACATTGATAAAATTAAGGTCAGTTGACACTTTGGCAGCCAACTCTCCCAAAAGCACATAAACCGAGTACATCGAAATCTTCGAATAAATCTCTTCAACTTGTTCATCAACAATCTCCTGAGGAATATTATCACGATAACCCACATAACGCACATATTTTTCTTGTTCAATCAAATAGTCAAACAACAAATACACAATACGACGAAGCATGTTACCTGCAGCAGGATTCCAAATTTCACCATTATCTGGGAACAACATGGCAACAATGGCATCAATCATCCCCACGGCTTTGGTAACGTCATTACGACGAAACTCTTGAAGCGCATTGATCAAAGGGTTGAAAACATTAGACAGGTTAGGCACCATCAGATTAAACTGTACCACCTCAAACCCTGCTTTCGTGGCAGGATAATAAAACTTACGAAGCAACTCCATCTTAGGGTCTGTCGTAAAGATATTCCACGGATTATCTGCTCGAATCCACAAATCAAAGATAACTTCAATATAGGTTTGTCCTTTACCACCACGAGTGATGGCAATCAAGATAACATTAACAGGCGCATCATCATAAAAATACACACCTGCTGGACGTTGTGTGTTCCAATCAAGAGGATGGAAATTGGCATTGATAAAATCAGCAAGCGTGTCATAAGGATCATTCTTACGTTGGAAACCACCCACACGACGTTTCCCATCCCCACCTTCACGACGAGGAATTAAAGGGTTATAATCATAATCAAGACCTGAATACCATTTTTGATACTCAGCAGGAACGTCACTCATATCATATAACATTTCCCCAAAATCATGATCGAACATTGGCACTTTTTCTTTAACAACATCCCCATTGATGTCCTTCTTAACAAAACCATCAACCGTCTTATCATAAACAGGCATCATGATTTTCTTAATCCCATCATTTTTCATCATAATGTGACTAGCCAAAACCATAACCGTTCCATCATAACCAAGACCTGCATCAGGTGCTACACGAAAATCAGACACCAAATGGTCAATTTGACGCAAGAACGCTTCATTATCAAACGTTGTCAAATCATCGTTAATGTATTGTGTATTGTTCTGTTCCCAAACGACTTTCATTTTCCATCTAAACAGACCCCACAAAGGGAAGAAACAAACAAACATCAAAAACAAGGTCTGAGGAATGCCCCCATAATTATGAAAAAAACCCTGATCCTTGCCATGAAGGTTAGCTGTCATCTCCCTAAGTCCTTGAATCAAAAGACCAAAAACAATAACAACAGCCGCTGCAGCCACAATAGAGCCTTGTTGATAAATCTTACGAGATTGAGGTCCAATCGGTTTCTTACGAGCTGTTTCAGCCTCTAAATCAACCTCTTTCTTCTTCTTAAAACCATCAACCGTTTTACGTGCATAGGCACGTTCCATCTCACGTTTACTCCGACGACCCAAAAACAATTTTTTAGCATTTGAAACCGTCAACTGCGCGCGTGCTTTTGATTTTAAACCATCCGCACGCTCACGAACCTGTCCTTTTAACACGTCCGTATGTTTCTTAAAATCCATAAAAAACAAGCCTTTCTGAAATATGATATACTTATATTATAAAGAAATTAAGCCCATTTAACAAGGCCACAAAGAAAGGAATTGACCACCTATGACAAATCTAAAACCTTTTGTTGAAGAAACAGAAACCTATGCGCGTTTAGTAACCTATTTTGCCAACGACCCTGAAAAACGTAAAAAAGCTCGTGACGAATACGCTGAATACATGCTCGATACATCCTTTAAAAATCGTCAAAATATCAGTAAACATTTCATTGAAATGAGCCAAGACAATCCTGATCAAATGCAAAAACTCGAAGTTACACGTGGTGTTAACCTTGGAGCAGGCGCTAAAGTCTTTATGAGCGAAATTAGCAATATCTTCACCAAAAAAGAAGAAGAACAAAAAACACGCGCTCAAAACGTCTTAGAAGAAACCAACCAAATCTTCTATGACTTAAACCAATTACATACCGCAAGTATCTACCTTCAAAAAGCAGAACCTGAACATCACAAATGGTCAATGCTTGCAGCCCAAATGACCCAAAACAATATCATCGATAAATACAACCTATCGCTTGAAAAAAACAACATCACCCTCGACTTATCAGAAGAAGAAATTGATAATATCATCACCTATTATCGAGGAAATCCTGATCAACTTAACGACATTCTCCTTTCTCGTAATGATAATTTCCCACTCGATTCAACCTCTGAAAAAGACGCTCAAGCCTACGTTCTCATCAACTACCTTTGTGATACTGACCAAAACTATTACAATTGCTTTAAGGCCATTTCAGAAGAACGTGTCAACAGTAATGCAAGTCTAAGTAATATCATTCCAGACAATGTCCGTACCTTCTTTAAAGAACGTAGTGACTTTATTAACGAACAACTAGACAAAAAAGCTTATGACAAACTTTACACAAACGGTGATCTCAACGCCTTTGAAACCTTTGTTAACGAAATTCCAAGTAAATACGACGAGACCTTGCAAGAACTCGTAGACACCTATTACACAGGCGGTACGAAAGAAACAGGAAAACCTATTGAAATGGTTCTTCGTGCGCGTGTCATCAGCACCCTTGACGGTTGTTCAAAAGAAGACGCCCAAGCAATTCTCGACAATAAAAAACAAAACCTACAAACCTATGACACCCTTGTTCTCGAACAGCCTATTGATTTTTCTGCCTTTAATAAATTGACAGAAGAAACAGACGCAACAGATACACAAGCACCAAGCCTTAGAGAAACCATCCAACAACATCAAGAAAAAAATCGCCCTAAAAACAGTCATACCAAAAATAATTATGACCTCCCTGAAACCAATCATGACCTCCCTGAAACCAACCATGACCTCCCTTTAGATAATCATGACCTCCCTGAAACTAATCATGACTTCCCCGAAACCAACCACGACTATCCCGTATACCCAGACGACCAATTTCAACCAGATATCTTTCTAGGTGACCCCTATCTTGACAACTATCTCCCACCAGAATTTGAAATCGACGAAAGTCAATTCGACTATAACCCTGAACAAAATTTCCTAGTACATTGACAAACCTAACAAAACATGAGAAAATAAAAGATATTAAATAAGAAAGTGAGATCTCTCCTAATATGTTAACAACAAAAAATGTAACTGCAACAGCTGCAAGCCTAGCTAGCATTTTAGCACCTGTTGCCTCTGTTTCTGCTGACGAAAATACTGAAAAAGTAGACCTTTCAAAAACAATTTCTCTTGACGAATTTGAAAGTCGTCAAAACACAAAAACAGAAAACACATCAACTGACACAACACCTGTCAACACAACTGCCGACTACACCCTCACAGAATGTCATGTAACAAAATGGGTTGACGAAGATGGAAAACCTCTAAAACCTGCTGAAGATGGTAGCCATCCTGACACCAATAAAGATGCTATCGAAGGACGTCAACTCATTGAAATCAAAAAAGATGACAATGGTGACCTTGTCAATGTCTACAAAAATCTCGACATCGAAGAAGACACGACAGAAAGTGACGAATTACTTCTCACACCTGCAGGTAAAACCTTGAATGACGCCCTTAAAAAAGGAACAAAAGTCAAAGATCAAAAAGACACAACACCGTCATCAAGCAAATCTGACAGCGCCCCAAGTGCTTCTAAAGATGACAAAGCACCATCTGCAAAAACAAAAGCAGACAGTGAACAAACAAAAGCTAAAGAAACCCTTGATGCACAACTCAAACGTCTCAATGACGACATCAACACCATTAACGAATTGTCACCAGGAACCTTCAGCGAAAACGAAATCAAAGAGATGAATGAAAAATTCCCTAATCTCTCTGCCGATAAACGTGAAGAGTTCTTAAACAATCTTGAAAAGACAATCACAGACATCAAAACTCAAAAAGGAACAGACGCACCTGCAGAACAGCCTGCTCAACAAGCGCCTGCACAACCTGCACAACCTGCACCAACCCAACAAACAGCAACACCAGCTCAACAAGAGAGTGCGCCTGCGGTTCCATTAAACAGTAACCGTCAAGCATCAAGCAACACGCTCCCAAGCACTGGTGAAAACACAAACACACAACTTGCAACAGCAGGCAGTGTTCTAGCTATCAGCGCAGCAGGCCTTATCGCCCTTGCTCGTCGTAAAAAAGAAGAATAAACACATTATCACCGTTTCGTAACCGAAACGGTGTTTTTTAAGCGCTCCGCGCTATCGCCTACGGCGATTTTCCGATTTTTGCTATCGCAAAAATCGGTTTTTTTTTGTTTTTGGTCTGCCTATCGGCAGACCGTTAGATAACCTTATTAACAAAAAGCCCAAAACCAATATCCAAACCAAAATTCAAAATCAACAACCTAAAACCCTACAACCTAAAACCCAACTACCTAAAACCCAACTACCTAAAACCCAACAACATAAAACCCAAAATCAAGACTAAAATCAAACAACACTTACAAGTGAACAAAAATCATGGTATAATCGCAGCTCATAATTGCAACAAAAAAAGAATAGGATAACCTATTCTTTACGCATCAGCAGCGACATTTGAAACATAAAATGTCGTCACATGATTAGTCTTATAACCATCTTTATCCGTTGTCACATAGCCAAATGGTTTTTTATTATAAAGAAGAATTGTAACATAACCATCGTCTTTAGCGTAAGTTTCAAACGATACCTTATCTTTATCTTTAACCTTAATTGTCGAATTAATCGTTGGCAAGTCTTTTGACAAATCATCAGTAATAGCTTTTGCTGTATCCGACGTATCGGTAGCTTCAGCTTTCTCAGGTGCGTGCAACGAAGCATCAGTATAACGCTTAGCTTCATTGTCAGGATAATACGTAATCTTACCTAACTTATAACCCCCAACAAGATCCTCAACTTCAACCTTATAAGGCGCATCCATTCCTTTAGCTGTCGCTGTCAATTGTTCTTCAATCGACAATGATTTCTTAGACGATGACGTTGATGACGATTTCGCTAATGACTTAACAACTTTTACATTGGCGGAAGACGACGGCGTAGACTTCTTAGATGACGGTGTCATAGCAGCAACGCCAATCAAAGCAGCCACAAGAGCAATTCCACAAACCGTCACAATCAAGCCAGGCTTACGTTTAGCAACCGCAATTGCTCGTTCAACAAACTTAGGTTTCTTGACCAAAGCTGGTTCTTGATCATCAAAGGTAGGCAAGTCAGACGACTCAATCAATGTTTCGCCATCAATCAATTCTGCTTTATCATCAGAATCATCTGTCAATGTATCTTCAGAAGAAACGCTTTCAATAGAATCATCATCTAAGGTATCATCAGAAGCATCCTCTAATGTGTCTTCAACTTCAGAAGAAACGGCTTCAGGCACTGCATCACTTTTAAAGTCAGGCAAGCCTTCAACCATCCCTTCAACAAATTCATCACGACCAGAAACAACATCTTCACTACGAGACAAGGTCGTCTCAGGGACGTCAACTGTTTCTACAGACGGTACAGGTTCTGCCAAATCAACATTAGAAGAATCCAAAACAGGCTCTGACGATCCCTTGAACGATTCTAATTTTGCCGTCAACTGAGAAATATGATCTAAACTCTCTTTGATCTCATCTTTTGACAAAACCCTCGTCTCTGTCAAATCAATAGGTGCGTCAGGTTCTGTCACAGGCTCTACAACAGGTTCTACAGGTTCTGTCACAGGTTCTGGTTCTGTTACAGGCTCAGGTTCTGTCACAGGTTCTGTCGCAGGTTCTACGGCAGGCTCTACGACAGACTCTACAGACTCTACGACAGGTTCTGCAGCAACCTCTACAGGCTCTACGACAATCTCTACAGACTCGGCTACAGGCTCTACAGTAGGTTCTGCCACAGGTTCAGGGTCAATAGATGTATGTTGCGATGTTTTATGTTGTGCCAATAATTGGCGCAATCGTTCTTTAGAATTAGTAGACATGTGGTTGGTGTCCTTTCATCCTTTTTTAAAGTATAGTCAAATTATAGCAAAGCTTCTGACAATCGTCAAAGAAAAAACATCGTTTCATCAAAAGAGGAAAAAATAAAGCATTTTTGATATAATAAAGATAAATAACTAATAAAGGAAACCAAACATGGAAATCAAAGAACGACTTAGTATCAGTATTCCCAAACGTGTCAACCGTCGTCTTAACGATTTAGCAGAAGACAAAGGTGTCAGCAAAAATACCCTCATCACATCTGCTATTGAAGACTACCTCAGTCAACTCAATCATACCGATGCGGCCACAGATTACCTCAACGGACGACTCAATCAAGTCACCATAAGCCAAATGAATATTCTAACCGCACTCACAGACATTAAACGTCAACTTACAGACATTGAAGAAAACTTAGAGGACAACAATAATGGATATTAAAGAAATGCTAAAAGGGATCAAACCCTATATCTTAGCCCCACAATTAGATACAATCACTAATTTATCAAACCCTAAAAAACCAAAACGTGTCGCTCAAATCATCGTCAAAGCTATGTGCGACAACATTGAAGCCCCTGAAACCATTGAACTTTATCATGATGGACGACTAGAACGCATTCGTTATTTTGACCCAAAGCCCTTACTAAAAGGAAGTTGGGCTGAAATTTCCCTCATGCTCCTTCAACTATCCTATCAAGAACAAATTCTTATCATTGAAAGCATTTATCCAAAAGGTGTTCAATTAACCGCTAAGGCCTTTGCAGCCACCTTCACAAAAACAGAAGATAAAGAAAATATCATTGTTCAAGAAGACCCAAAACTTATTCATAAACTAAATGCTGCAAATGCAGGTATCGCCTTAATTGTATCCATGCTTCAAGAAACAGGACACAAAACCTCACATCCTGATAGTGTCGTCAAAGAGCTTAAACGCATGAACAACTTAGCTTCTCAACAAGCTATCTCAGAAACCTATCAAAATGCGATCACAAAAGCCGACCAAGCCAACAAATTTAACGACCGTCAACAATAAAAAAAGCAAGCCAAAAGGCTTCTTTTTTTATAACGACAACTGCTGTTCCTTTTCCTTTTTCTCTTCTTCCTCTTTCTCTTTTTCAATCAAGGCCATGAACTGATTCAACTCACTAAAATCAAGCGACTCAACCAAAGGCAACTCTACATCAGCCATAAGATAAGATGCCGTATCTTCTTCTTTCGTATCCTCTAACAACAAACGCTTTTGACAAGGCGTTTGTTCTAATCGTGTCAATTCTAAGGTACGATCCAACCGATGAGACAACTGATCAAATGATGACTGTTTCATAACGCCCTTTTCTTCATAACCCCTAAGACGACTAATGGCCTCTGCATTCTCATACACAACCGCATGCACATGTAGATGTGACGTATCATGCTGAATCGCAGCAATCGCTCGACCATCACGATAACCCTCATTATCAACCAATGCCTGAAGTCCTTCTTGAACCGCATACCGAAGACGAATATCATCATACTCGCCTTCATAATCCCCACGATTCTCCAAAACAAAATCCTCAGACACAAGACCTGTCTCTTTTAAATAGTCTGGATCAAAGGAAATAACCATTTGTTGAATCGCTCGATTGCCTGATTGAAACAAATCTTCAACATGGTCAGCCGTCGCAAGCGTCGCATCCCTAGAAATAGCTAAATCAGACAGAGTAAAAGCAACGCCATCCCCTGGGTCTGAATAATTCGCATAATCATAAGCCATAGACATATCGGTTGCCGATGACCGAGCCACATAATCAGAAATAAAGCCCCCGACAGATTTTCCACGAGAGCCATTAATATTAAACTGAGATTTGACAACAATATTACGATTACGTTTAAACATTAGTCATAAACCTCCCTGTTCACAAAGCCAATAACATCGCCTTGTTCTTTCAACAAATTACACAAAGACATCTTCACAAAATTAGCAATGACTTTTTCATCCGACAACCCACTCGCCATCGCCATCTTCGTCAAATTACTAATGACAGCCGTCGCAGCCTCTGCACGAATCAACAAGGTTCGAATCATATACGATTGAATCTCAGCTCTTGAGTTAAACCGTTGTTCTTCAAAAACATCTAACAAATAACGTTTCTTTGGTTCAGCTTTCGCAAAGGTATCTACCACTGAAGATACCGCCATCGCTTCATCGTCAGGCAAACTATCAGACACAGCTAAATCCTCAACAGACAAACCTTCTGAATAGCCAGAACCCTCATAATCATCATAATAATCGTCCATGCCCATATCGACATCAACCATATCAAGAGGAACGTCACCCTCAACATCAATATCAGGCGTTTCAATTTTTGTCATTGTTTTATCGGATGGCTCAATAACAGAACCAGACAAATCAACATCAGGCTTTTGTTTATCAGCAGACGATTCATCAGGAAGTGTTCCCAATTGTGTAAATTCATTAGCCACTTCGACCGCTGATAAAGACTTCTTAGAATGTGGTGGCACATAAGGGTCTAACAACTCATGCAATGTTCCACGCGCAAACACTTCATAAGACTCAAAGTCTTCAGATTTGATGAGCACATCACTTCCTTCAAGCTCCTTAAAACCATAACGAAAATCCTTAGCAGCCGCTACAGATGGAAAAAGAATCAATACATCACTATCTAAGGACAAATAGGCATACAACAATTGTTGTTGAATAGACAAAAATAAGAAACCAGATAATTCTTGATCCACAGACAAATCAACCAAAAAACCATGAATGGATTGGTCATCTTCACGCAAATACGCTACTTCCTCATGATTAAGCAAAGTCAAATAAAGAGCCATTGGAATCGAAGGGTCAAGCACCCGTAATTGTCGTTCCAATTTTGTCAATGGTCGCTTAACCGCTTCCTCTTTTACTTTTTTTCGACGAACGTCTTTCTGAGGCGTTCCTTTTTTCTTACGAGTTGCCACTAGACGCCGTCGCCTCCTTTTGCTTTTGATCTTGTTGCTGTTGATCTTTCAAAGTCTTCAACTCATTTTCAAGCGCAGACGCCTTAGACTTTAAATCATCATTTTCTTTTTGCAATTGTGTTTTCTCAGCTGTCAACACTTCTTTTTCAGACTTCAAATTTGCAATCGTTGTTTGATTTTGATCAACCGTTGACTTCAATGTTTCATTATCAGCTTTTGTATTCGCTAAATCTTCTTTTTCAGCTTCCTTAGCCGCTTTCGCTTGTGCCGACTGAGCTTTCTTAGATGCCTCTTTAGCACTCTTTTCAGCTTCTGCTTGTTTCTTCTTAGCCGCTGTCAATTCTTCTAATTTAGAATGATACTTTCCTTGATTAATCGCATCGACCGTTTTACCTTCTTTAGTCGCATCAGAAACTTTCCCTTTTTGAACAGCCTTCGTTTCAGTAGCCGTATTAAAACTACGAACAATGACCGTTCCTGCTGTCAAAACCAATCCTGACGCCGTAAGGCCAATTAGTGTCCATTTAATCAATGAATCACGATATTTCTTACGATTCTCTTTACGACGTTCTGCTAAAGAAAAGTTACGAATATCATCAATATCAAAGGTATCACTTTCAAGATTTCGCTTAGGGAACAATCCGCTTAACATATTTTTCAAAGACATCAACAGTCCTCATCTTTCTAAGTAATCTAATTACTTTTATTATATCGCAAGCACTTAAAAAAAGCAAAAAAAAGAAGACACTATTTCTAATGTCTTCAACGCTGCAACTGGTCATTAAGCTGTCGACCAGCATCATCTAAAAATGGTTTCATCTCTGAAAAAGCTTTTCCAAGGATATCTGCAATTTGCGACCAAGCCTTGAAAATCATTGGTAAATACGGTGTCATAGCGACATAACACAACCATCCAAAATAAAACAAAATCGCAAGGCCAAGAACTGCAAAGGCCCATCGAAACATTTTTAAAACTGATAAAACCAGCATAACGACCGCTGCCAAAAGAATAAAAATAAGCATTTTATGTCATCCTTTCATCCGACAGCTCTATACAATAAGTATAACAAAAAAGACTGGTCTTAGCTACCAAACCAGCCTTTAAAATGAAAAATTTCAACACCAATAATTGCCGATTCTTTAAATGACCCCAAAGCGCGTGAATCTTTCGAAATATCTCGGTTATCCCCAAGAACGAAAACACGTCCTTTAGGAACCGTAATCGTATACGACATCTGATTATACATTTTCGTAAATTGAGGATCTAAATACTTTTCAGCAATCTTTTCATTATTGACATACAATTGACCATCAATAGAGGTAATGCGGTCGCCAGGAAGTCCAATCACACGTTTAACAATCAACTTCTCATTTCCTCTATCAACCAAGCGTTCACGTAAGGAAACAACATCAAACCGTTTCACCTTATGTGTTCGTAAAAACAAAACATAATCATTATTATGTAAAGTCGGTTGCATTGACCGTCCAGAAACACGTGAAAACGAAAACATCAAATTAAAAGCAACCAAAAACACAATCAACAATCCATAAAAGGTATAAGACCACACATGTGATTTTGGCCCATTAAGAACAATAGGTTTTTTAACCGAATCATCAACCAACTCGCTCCCAACCGTAATATAGCGTCTAACGTCTTTTTTCAAAGTAAAAAATCCTTTCTATTAGGCGAAATAACCTGCATAGTCTTGATAAGTACCTTCACCAACCAATTCCCCACGAACAACTAAACGTTTTGTCGCTTGCAAATCCGTACAGGTAATAAGCGTAATCAATTTCTTATTTGGAACATCTTCAATCACTGACACGTCCGAAGGATCAACCTCAAAAATATCAGTAATACGATACACATAGGTTTGACGGGTATCCGTTGTATAAATCATTTGTCCAACCTTTGCACGCATAAGTGGTGAGAACAATAAATTCCCGCCACCTGTTCCAAACACATGGTGACTAGCCAAAGCAAAATTCCCTTGACCTTGAACTTGGTCAGGCTTCATTGTCCCTGCACCATACATCAAAGACGTGTTATCAACACCAAACAAAATCGGAAGTGAAATTCCTAAATCAGGAATGGCCACCCCACCAACGGTTGGTAACTTTTCAGCCGTCGCTTCTTGATAGGTCTGAGCAACAGCCGCCGCCGTTGGCGGTTGGGCATCCGAAAAATCAAAGCTCACATCTTCAGGCTTCAATTCTTCCTGATGCTTTTGCACAACCTTCTTTGGTAATTTTGCAACACGCAAGGTCTTTGCTTTTTCCTTAACGGCTACATTACGAACGTCATTGGCAAAAAACAAACCCAAGCCTATTACAATCAAAAGAACAGAGCCAATTGACAAAAATACCCGTTTGACATCTACACGACGTTTAATCTCTTTTTTCTGAGTCACGATAAAACCTCAATTCGTCTATAAGTAGCTTCATTATAACAAAAAGACACCAAAAGAACAAATAAAAAGTCATCTCAGAAGATGACTTTAAATAAGCATAGGTAAAACAAAAACCACACAACCTACGCCCACAACATCGCAAAGCATATGAACAACAAAACATTATTGTTCATATCTTTATATTACTAAAACCCTTTCAAAATGTCAAGTCTAAATCTTATTCAAAAGCAACATTATCAAGATGACCTTCCATACGTGTAATCGTTCCTTTTCCTATATTTGGCAAATAATTCCCAATAAAGAAAGCTGAAGATTTTCCATCACGAGACATCGTAAACGTATATTGAATAACATTTGAATGTTTACTTTCATACGCTTTAACCGAATCGCTATCAACAATATAACCGGCATTAATAGCTGTCTTAAACGTATCAAGCATGGCCAAGCCCATACTATCATCCAAACCATAATCATGAGGCGCTTTAGCTTCTTTATTCTGTTGAATCAACTCAACAACAGTATTGAGATAAGAGGCAATAGCGCTCACTTGATTACTATCTGTAATCGGATTATCTTGACGTTCCAAATACTTATTAATACGGCCTTGAGCACCACCAACAATATCATTCAAATCCTCTTCGTCTTTTGTTGACTCTTTTGATGATGAAGGCATTGATGACGATTTTTCAATAACTTTTGGTCGAGACACCTTTTTAGATACTTTTGGCGTATACTCAGGCTCAGAGTTATATTTTGGTTTTGATGACACTACTGCCCAAAGCACAAAACCAGCCACAAATACAACTCCAAGCAATAACAAACCAGTCATACCTTTTGATAATGACCCATCATTTTTTCGACGTTTCTTTTTTGCCATAGAAACATACCTCGTTATTTCACTTATTTCCTTTATTATATCAAAAAAAGAAAACTATCTCAAAGAGATAGGTTTCTATTTAGATTTGATACCACTAACAAATTTATAGCCTTTAGAAGATGGATCAAAGAAACTATAACTATGAGCTTTCAAAAAGCTCTTTGTACAATAACGATAATTCCATGTACAATTCTCACCATTTTGTTCCCCTGATTTACCTGCAAAGTTTTGTTCAATGATCAAAGCGTCTCCATTTGAAAACACGTGACTGACAACACCCGTATGTCCATAACCTGGCGCTTCATCAGATGAAAAAGCAGAACCTGCATGTGGTGTATCAGAGGTACTACCACCCAACTGAGACGCATAACCAGGCGCAATATCCTTACCATTACCACCAGGATTTGTTGGATGACCACCATCTTTTTCCCAAATCGCATAAATAAGTGAAATGGTCAAGTTAACGCATTGATTTCCTGGATATTGCCAACCCGTACCACTTGCAAATTTCATACCAACCGATTCAGGATTAATGGCATATTTCTTCAAATCATCAGGTAAAGCATCTGGACGCCAAGCATTATAGTCTGAATAATTCACACTACCCGTTCCATCAGCTTCACCCCAGGAAGCGCCCCCACCTGCTGAATCGGAATCCCCACACTCATCGTCACTAGACGATGATGAACTTGATGAAGATCCTGACGAGCCACCATCTTTATTGGCAGCATCTCCAAAAAACGAATCAAATTTCTTGGCATCAAATTTATAATCACTAGCATGGAAAACTTGAGCCGCTTTTTCAGCATCCGCTTTCTTTTGTTCTGCACGAATATACGCAGGATTACCACGTTCAAAGGCATTCCAAGAAAACGCCGCATCCCCTGGATTAGTTAACTGAGCAGCCTCACGGAAACTCCATGTTTTACCACCTGTAAAAACACTTTGGTGCGGAGAAGGAATCCAGTCACCACGAGCAACTTCCTTAAGAACAAAATCAACCATCTTGTCCGCGTCTTCCCAATCGGGGCTATTTAACGGTGCATAACGGGTGTAAGGGTCAAATTGGAAGATACCACCACCACCAAGGGTATTCGACGTACCACCTGTCGTAGGAACAGCACCATTTTTAATGGAATCCTTTTCGCCACCGCCATAATGTCCTTGGGCACGTCCAATAATATCAAAACTACCTTCAGAGTTTACCCAACCAACAACACCTGCTGCAAATTCACCAGTTGTTCCATGATTAACAAAAGCCATAAATACCTTTTTCGCATTTTCATAAGCTTTTGTTCCTTCTTTTGTCCAGTCAGCATCACTCGCGTCTCCACTACCTGTAGACGTTCCACCAGAACTCTCAGACTTTTCATTAGTCGCACAACCGTCTAAAACAAGCATTTTACGACCGTTACGCTCTGTTGTATTTTCAGCCGTAGTCGCTATTTGCGTTGTTGATGCCGTTGTATTTAAGGCATTAGCCGCATCCTTAGAATCACCATCTTTACCACCTAAAGCAAACAATAATAAGACTACAAGAACAGCCGCCGTCACCCAACCAACAGGCGTTGAAAAGAAACCAATCGCTGCATTAACACCCGCGACAGTCGCCTGACCAGCCGCTGCCACCAATTGTGCCGACGACATCGTCCGAGCCACTTGAACAGCTGCTTGAACGCCATGGTAAATCGCCTTAGCTGTATCATAAGCATTCTTTACCGTATTAGCCGTATTTTTAGCACCCTTAACCGCATTTTTAGCGCCCTTGGCAACTTTCTTACCTTTTTGATAAGCGTCTTTACCTTTATGATAGGCATCAGATAGCGTTTGATACTCGTCACTACCTTCAGCTAACTTACGGTCAGCAGCTTGCAAAGCGGCATCTTTACCTTTTTCAAGACCATCTTTAGCACCCTTCTTAACAGCGTCTTTGGCACCCTTTGCAACGGCACCACCTGCGCTTTTTCCTGCTTCACGAGCAGCATCTTTTAAGCCCATACAGACCCCCTTTACTCAGAACTATAGTCATCCAGTTTTTACTTGACAACTGTTATATTATTATTTTAGCACAAAAAAGACAGTACGCCAAGCGCACTGTCTTAAAGAATCACTAAATCGTGGTATCATCACCATTAGCTAAAAGCACTTCTGTTTCCTCATTAGCTTGATTGAAATACGCAACTGTTTTAAAATGCGTCACACCATGCGTCGTATAAGCCTTATTAAAAGCAATTAATAAATCTTGTGCAGACGCGTAATCATCAATTGGCATAAACAATTGATCCGCTTTAAAGGTTACTCCGTGAAGTTCCCCTAATTTAGCAAGCACCGCATCAACCGTCGCAAAGGAATGACATTCTTTTAACACAATGGTTCCTGAATTAATATCCCCTTGGTCTTGATATTTATGACGCACATGACCTTTAATACCAATAACAACAGGGAACTCATGGAAATATCCCGTTTTTGGATCTTGACGATCAATAAAGAAGGATAAAGGCTCTAAAACATAATCCGACAAAATACGTTTCATATTACGAGCACCCCCACGTTCACTATCAGAAGGCGTTTTATCGCGAATAATATGCCCAATAACCGTAGGATCAACCAAATAATCACGTTGCTTCGTCACACTCGTCTCTAAACGTTCACGAAGTGTATAATTAACAATACGTTCATTAACCTTAATCGTAAGAGGCATAAAAGGAATAACCTTATCCACACGTCCAAGCAAGGCCACATTGAAATTCTCACCTTCAAAAGCTGAATAAATAGCAGACATTTCAACAGCCGCACCTGTCTTACTGATACTTTGATAAAGCTTAGACCCAACGTTCGTCGTCAAGACAATAATATTTCCTGCAAATGAAATCACACGTTCAGAATTCGTCCCATCTGCCAAACGCGCATCATCAAGCACCGCAAACAAGGTATTAATCACTTCTTTACACGATTTCTCAATTTCATCGAGCAAAATAATGCCATTAGGGTGAGACCAGGCCGCCTTAACCAAATCAATAACAAAAGCCAAAGCCGTAGAGGGATCACTATAAAGCGTCATATCAAAACGACTCAATTTAACCCCTAAACCTGCACTTACTTCTTTGGTTAACTGCGTTTTACCTGAACCCGTAGGCCCTGTAAAAATCACAGAGGCAAGCGGACGGGTCTTATCATTAAAGCCCATGCGTGCCCGTTGAACCAAGCCAAGAAACTGCTCAATGGCATAATCTTGACCATAAACACGTGTTTTAATATCTTTTTCCAACTTACGAATATTAACCTTATGATCAATGTCAATATTAAAACGAGATTCAATCACCTGAGCAAGCACATAGTGATTAAGCAAATAGTCACTTGGATAACCCATTTCTTCAGGTGAATAATATTTCGCTTTTTCCTCACCATTTTCAAAATAAAGATAATCCGTCACAATACCAATCATCGACGATAAAATATCCAAAGACGCGCGTGGTTGTGCATTCATTGGAAGATATTGTTTAGAGATATCATAAATCTCGCCATAAATACGTGGTGACGTCACATCTGTCAAACCATAATAAGCCACCTGATTCATCAAGGCCATAATGGTATCATCACGTGTCAATTCTTCTAGATTCAACCGTTGAAAACGTTGGTCTAAGGGTAAGTTACCTGCCACCCATTTATTCCATTCTGAAGACGTTGAAATGGCAATGACACGGAACCCATATTTGGAAGACTTTTCCAAAATTGGTTTCAAATCTTCCGCACAATCTTCATTCGTCATCATAATTTTATGAAACTCATCAATAATAATCACAGGAATAACATTAAAACGACGAGCATAAGCTTCAACTTCATCAAACAAATTCAACAAACCACGCTGAATTTCCGCAGACTTATCCCCGTTAGGATTTTCCATTAGTCGAATCCAATCAATCCAAATCCCAAACATGGAATTACGTTTCGCTTCCTCAGAATACACAAAACCAGTCACATAAGTCGATTTACCTGTCCCTGCTTCAGCCGTTAAAGACAAGTTACCCTTGTCCCTATTCTTTAAAATATCGGCCACACGACGATAAGAACGTCCCACAACATCCGTAGGCTCTTTTAAAATACGCCCTGCACGTTTTAATGTCGGATAATCGTCCTTATGGCGCTCAAACACACTTGCAAATTCTTGATAAGAACCTTGCACACTTGTCATCATTAAACTATCAACCCTTTCTTTATCTTAAAAAAGAGACGCCCATGGCGTCTCTTAAATCAACTTAAATGAAACGACTAAGAATTTTTGCCAAATCTGAACGTGTCATCAAAGCTTTTCCTGTCGTTTTTGTTTCACCAGCTACCGCAGGAACAACAGGTTTAATATCAGCAGTCACCGTAGGTTTAACCGTAGGTTTTACTACATCAGCTTTTACAACAGGTTTCGTTGTATCAGCTTTTGCAACCACCGTAGTAGGTTTTACATCAGCTTTAGGAGCTTCAGGTTTATTAGCAGCATTAACAACCACTGAGAATTTAGAACCCTCTTGTTTCATTGACACAATATCGCTAGCCTTGTAGCCTTCTTTAGCAACAGCTGCACGAACCTCATCGGCAGTCTTAAGCGTATAGTAATCAAAACGAACACGTTTAGTTGCCATCGCATTCACATTAACACTATCCGTTGTTGAATGTTCAGAACCTGTCAAGCTACCTTTAGCCGCATTGTATGTTACGGCATAGTAACCTTCTTTATCAATCGCTACCTTAGTAATAGCATTTGTTGATACCCCATGATTAACCGCATAAGCCACAGCATCTGCATCTGTCAAAACAAATGGATCACGAATCACAAGTGTCGAAGGAGCAACCGCTGTCTTACCTTCAAGCGATTGTACACGTGTAGACAAGGCTGAAATAGCTTTCTTATTCGCATCAATTGATTTTTCATTAGCCATCACACGAACAGTCAATGATGAAATGGCTTTAGCATTACGAGCACTTGCATCTGCGTTAGCTTTGATAGCCGCTGCATTATCAGCAATACCCTTATCAGATGCTTTCTTGTTTTCATCAATATTTTTCACAATGACTGACAAAGCAGAAACAGTCTTAGATTGGAAAGCAAGGGCTTCTTTTTCATGTTTGTCTTGACGAGCTGTCATATCATTCAATTCACGTTGCAACTTATCAATTGAATTTTCCTTAGTATTAGTTTTAACCTCTTGAGAACCAAAGTCAATACCATTAATCACTTCACTAAAGACATTTGTTACACCATCAACATCTTTGATACGTTTATTTTGTGAGAAGATATCAAAATTCCATTCTGTCTTACTATAGTCAATCGCATTCAAGAAATCACTATCAAAGACATATTTGACAACACCAATCTTACTATCAGCACCTGCAACCTTTTGTGTCGCCGTATTCAAATCCTTAGACACATCACGCGCAATTTGTTGAGTGACATATTTAGAAACATCACTATTTGCTGGTAATCCGTCAGGATAACGGTCTGCAAATGAAGTACCCTTCAAGAAATAGATTGGATAATTTGCTTCGACAAAATAAATACCATCATATTGATCGGCTGTCGTATTAAAGGTATCTAAAACATAATAAGATTTAGGTCCTTCTGCCAAATTCTTAGGCAAATGAGACGTTGTGAAACGGTATTGGAAGAAACTCCCATTTTCAATTTCAGCCTTTGGATTGGCTTGCAAGTCAAGAGAAGCCAATTGTGACACCGAAAGAACCGCATCTTTACGTGGGTCAAGAAGTGGTGACGTATTTTCAACTGTCTTAGATTTATAAGGATTACCAAAATCAGATTGAACAGCCGTATTGGTATACTTAAAGCCATTATAGGTACCACCTTGTTTATCAGGCGTATTGTCAACCTTACCTGTCTTCATTGGAAGAAGGAATTTCATTTGACGGCCGCCTTCAACGTAAGTCTTGTAGTAATCATTATCAATACCTTCAATCGCAATATCAATATACGACACTTTTTGACCCTTAAATTGGGCTTTCACTTCCTCAGGAACATCTTTTTCATCAACGATCTTCCAAGTCATGCCTGCAATATCTTTACCAGATTTATCTTTACCCTTAACAGGTTCCCATTTCACTTCACCAGTCTTGGGATCTTTTACAGGACGTGTAAAGGTACCGTTCGTTGCACCTTGTTTAACTTCTGACTTGTAAGCCACATTACCTTTGTCATCAGTAACCGTGATATCACCTGCAAGCGTCAATACATCACTTGAGAACACATCCCAAATATGTTTACCTTTAGCTTGCATTTCCTTATCAATATTAACGTTCTTATATTGATCATTGTCATCAGTAATTACATAGTTATTGATTGATCCAGGAAGAACAGCCTTACCATCAATGTTAACCATCTTAGAATTAAAGTTATGTTTTTCAGGGTCAGCTTGATTCGTTTGAATCGTAATGTTATTACCCTTAACAACATACTCATGGTTAATAATGGTTTCGCCATAAACTTGATAAGTCGTATTATCCTTAGTCAATTTGAAATAAGCGTTCGGTGTATCCCAATGCCATTCCCCATCAACTGTACCACCAATCGTACCTGTCGCATTTTGTTTTTGCTTCAAGTTAATATCTGTCAAATAACGAGCCGTTGCAGAGAAAGTGATTTTCTTAGCCAACTTATCATTCGTGTAATTCCACAAATCAGAATCAACATGTGACAAAGCTTCTTCAGCATCCATATCATTATCATAATGAATCACACGTTCCAATGAATGCATCTTATCAAAACGATTAGCAGGAAGGGTTTGATCTTCCCCATCAAAACCAACAATTTGGTTCACCATAGCTTGAACGACTTTTTGACCGTTTGAAGACGCTTTTGTCGCTTCAATAATCACTTCATTATCCGCATTCTTCGTTTCACGACTTGTTTTTGGTTTTGAACGAAGATCAAAATAATGATAGTTCACAACAGGTGTTTGAGGTTTAGATACCGATACTGGCAAATAGTGAACAATAGTCACAGGTTGAGCAGCGGCTTTAACCACGTCATCAGCAACAACCAAATCATAAACCTTAAAATTAGGTTTATTTGTCACAGAACCTGAGGTTTGATTAAGCGTATTCACATAATCACGAACCTTCGTTTGTGCGTCATTCAAAAGCGATTGATATTTATCAACATCTGCTTTTGACGATACCTTAACCGTTTCATGGGTTACCGTAATGTTTCCTTGGTTAGCTTGTGTTTCAAAAATAGCCATACCTGCTTTTGAACGGTCATAAGATGTAATGGCATCTTTAACCTCATTCAATTGACGGCCTGATTGAAGACGAGCTTCTGCAGCCACTTTATCAGCCTTAAAGGCATCTTCTGAATAGGTCTTAGCGACTGATGTTGATTGTTGACCATTAGCTGCCGCATTTGCTTGAAGTGTCGACATGGCAGCACTCGCATTATCAGCATCACGTTTCGCAGAAGCTACATTTTGTTCATAAGCAACAAGGTCAGCTTTATACTTGTCCGTTGTTGCTTTGATATCTGACGCTTGTTTCGCATAAGCATCCGTAGCCGTTTTAATATTTTTATTTGTTTCATCAGCGTCGCCAGTCAAAACCGTAGGATCAGTCAAATTCGTCATGACACCTGCAGCCATTGCTGAACGAACCGCATCATCAAGGTTCTTATGATCAACATAAACGTCAACCCAACCTTCTGAATCACTATTTGTAAATTCATCCGCTGATACCACTGGAAGTGCCACACTTGCCATTGTTGGAACAACAGCCATCACACGAACAAATGTTTTAGGTGACAACAAATCTCCATAAAGCGATAGTGAGCGAAGTTTACGAGCTTTTGTAAGTTGCATTAACAAATCTCTCTTTCTGTTTGTAATAATCAATCTAGGATATTTACCTATGTACTAAGTATAACAAAACGCCTTTTAAAATGCAAACGCCAACCAAAGAAAAAAAGAAGCTCTTAATCAAGAACTTCTTTTAAATCACTTATTTAGATTTTTTACGACGACCAAAGCCACGAAGACCAACGACACCAGAGGCACCAACACTAGCACCAACAAGTTGGGCAAGAACACTTACAGCGTCACCTGTCTTAGGAAGAGCTTGTTGAGGCGTATTAACCACTGGTTTTTGAGGTTGTGAAGGTTGAGCAGGCGTTGCTTTCTTCTTATACACATAAATCTTTTCAGTGCCGTCTTCAGACATACGTGTATCTACCAATTCATAACCATCAAAGTTATCTGGTTGACCAAATTCTTTACCTGTTTCAGCCTTCTTCAATGGATTACCATCCTGATCAACCCAACGCGTTTTCACTTCTTTAGTAGCAGGTTCATAGATATTGATAGTTTCTTTATTACCATCTTTATCTGTCGTTGTTTCATGCGAAATGTTCACATAACCAGGGATATCTGACTTACCGTCATCATCAGGTTTTGTAGCTTTCTCTTGAGGTTTCAACTCTTTACCTGATTTATCAACCCATTTTGTCACTTCCGTAACTTGTTTAGCAGGTTCATAAACGTTAATGGTTGTCTTGTTACCATTTTCATCAGTCGTTGTTTCATGAGAAATATTCACATAGTTAGGAATATCTGATTTACCGTCATTATCAGGTTTTGTACCTTTTTCTTGAGGTTTCAATTCCTTACCTGATTTGTCAACCCATTTTGTCACTTCAGTAGGTTGTTTCTTAGCTGGCTCATAAACATTCACAGTCACCTTGTTACCATCAGCGTCTGTTGTAGTTTCGTGCGAAATATTCACATAATCAGGAATATCTGTTTTACCATCGTCATCAGGTTTTGTACCTTTTTCTTGAGGTTTCAATTCCTTACCAGTTTTATCAACCCATTTAGTCACTTCAGTAGGTTGTTTCTTTTCAGGTTCTTTTTCATAGATGTTAATGGTGTCGCCTTCTTTGAAATCAGAACCCTTGAAATCACCAGATTTAAGATCATCAGCCGTTACCGTATGAACAGAAACCACTTTATAACCTGGAATATCTGACACACCGTCAGTATCTGGGAAAGTTCCTTGAGCTTTGTCTTTCAAAGAATTACCATCTTTATCGAACCAATAAGTCGTTACAACTTTCTTTTCAGGTTCTTTTTCATAAACATTCACCGTTGTCTTATTACCATCTTTATCAGTGGTTGTGTTATAAGAAACAACACGATATCCTGGAATGTCTGATGTACCGTCATTATCAGGTTTTGTGCCGTTTTCTTGAGGTTTCAACGGATTACCATTTTTATCAACCCACTTCGTAACTTCGGTCACTTTCTTTTCAGGTTGTTTGTCAGGAGTTTTGGTGTAAATGTAAGTTTTTGTACCATCTTTAGTAGTGGCTTCTTTAAGCGTATAGCCAGGAAATGTCTTTTCACCTTTATAGTTTGACCCTTGTTCTGTTGGTGCCAATTCCGTACCGTTATCAGTGATCCAACGTGTTTTCACTTGCTCCACAACAGGTTTATTAGAATCAGATTTACCACCATCTGAGTTATCCAAACGACCAGTAACAATCGCAGATTCAAAGAAGGTCACACCAGCTTCAGTTGATGATGAACCATTAAGCAAGTCTTTACGAATAACACTTGCACCTTTTGCATACATATTTTCATACGCATCAAGAACACCCTTAACATTTTCATACTTAGACAACTCATCAATGTTAGCACCCTTAGCATAAACCTTAGCCGCATAAGCATTAAAAGCTGATTGATACTCGCTAGAGGTTCCATTAGCATAACCATCAAAGATAGCCATAACATCCTTAACCGTTTTTGCATTCGCAAATGCTTTTGTCACCGTATCAGAAACACGTGAGTTGATTGATTTGTTGTCAGAAAACGCAACCGCAAGCGTATTGATTGGTTCATCAAGGTTAGCAGCCGTGTAAGTTGCACCACCTTGCGTCTTAATAGGGTTACCACCAAGACCATTGTACCAATTAATCAATTTCACAATCGTTGCGCGTGCTTCAGCTTTAGCTGTTGCATCTGTACTAAGTGAATTAGACAAAAGATTAGCCATTTTATTTTGATCAGCCAACTCAGGAACAGCTTTAACGGCAGATTGATACAATTTAGAGTCTGTACCAAGATTAATTACTGTACCCGCAAGTGCAGCCGCATTGACACCACTTGGACGGTCAAACATTACAGGAAAAGTTGCTTTATCAGCTTGCTTCGTCAAATCAAAGCTACCTGCCGTCACCTGCGTTGCCTCATCCGCAGAAACAGCCTGCATAACCGTCATTTGTCCAATCGCACCAGCACTCATAAGAGCCGTTGCTCCAAATGATTTAAGCGCTGTTTTTGCTTTTGATGTCTTTGTTACCATAGAATATAGTACCATGACGTATCCACATACGTCCCTTTCTAGTTAAAAGAAATAATGTAAAGCATTAAGCTTTATATTTAGTATAACAAACCCCTCAAAAAAATGCAAACCCTAACCAAACAAAAAAATCTCAGCCTTTCGACTAAGATTCTAATTGTGTTTTCAAATGGGCATTTTGACGATACAAGATACCCAATGCTTCACGCAATTGATCATTTTCAGACGACAATTCTGACACCTGATTTTCAAGAGCCGTCACATGTTCTGTTGACGTATCCTTTTCAACATAGTCAGATACCATGTTACGAAGTTCATCAATAATCTTATGATAACCCTCTTCACGTTCTAACATAGCGGCATTTTGATCAACCAAATAATCTTTTTCTGTTGCTAATTGGTCACGTTCTTTTGTCAAAGCGTCAACCTGTTCAACCAATTCACGCAAACGAATATCTTTACGCACCGCTTCTTTAGAAACGCTACTCAAAACACCATTAATCGTATTAAAGACTTCGTCAACATTCGTAATCAAAAAACGGTCTTTTTTAACCCCACACGCAGGAATAGTATATTCCAACTTCAAAATCTCTTCAAGAGACAAATCAGAGCCAGCCAACTGCAAATGATCCGAACGCAAGTTTCCATCTAGACGTTCTACTTCTTGTGTATCCGTCGTTTCTACCATTTCCGTTTTTGGTTCTTGTGCTGAAACAATCATGAATTAGTCCTCACTAAAAACAGCTTTAATATTATCAACGGCTTTTTCAAGTTCAGCAAGCCTATCAGTCTTCGCTTTTTGACGACTAACAGCTTCAGGTTTATCCACAAAACGCACAGAGGCAGATAATGTTTGTAATTTCAAGATAAAAATCTCCTTTACTTGTTCTAAGATAAATTTAGTATATCAAAAAGAAAGCCACAACGCAAGCTTAAAGCTGTAGAACAAAATCAGCTTCATGTTCTTTAAGATATTTTGTCAACAATTCAGTCACCATATTTTCAGGCGGTACAGGGTATTGCACACTCCCTGCTAAATTAACGGTATTTTGAACATGATCCGCATAATCCCTAAGGCTAGGAATCAAATTGCCCATAATATGTGTGGTATACGAGAACAAAGCTTCATGACATTCTTCCAAGGTCATTGTCTTAAGTTTAGCCTTAATCGCTTGACGTTCTTTTTTAGACATCTTAGATGTTATCGCCCGCCGATAGACCGCTTTCCTGGACGCCTTTAAATCATTCTTATCAATCAATTCTTTCAATTCATAACGCACCTTATCCACATCATGAACCAAAGAGGCTTGAACCAAATCTGTTACCGAAAACGTTTGAAATTGCGAGACACGTGACGACGAATATTTTGACTCATTAGCCATCATCACTTCATCAATTAAAGCCACCAATTCCTCATAATTCGGTTGACGCCCATCCATCAACAAATCCCCATGATAAGTTGATAACACTAAAGGCTCTTCGCGCACATAGGCTTGCAATTCTGCCATTTCCTCCTTTGGAAAATCAAGCGTTGCAAGACCATTCAAGGTCAACAAACGATGATAACGTCCAGGCTGACCTTGACGAGCCGCACGCCCTGCAAACTGACGTTCCACTCGTGAATTTGGACGCGAATCAATCTGAATCACCACAAGACCACGTTCCATATCCGTTTCAGCCACCTTAATATCTGTCCCTCGACCCATAATATCTGTCGTCACAACAACAGACCCAATCTGTCCAGCTGACGCTACAATAGCATCTTCATTATCATCAATCGAAAGAAGTGTCTTGTGTTCAATCCCTGCTTTTTTCAAATAATCAGAAATCACAAACACACCCAAATCAGACGTCGCCCCAATCAAGACAGGATGACGCGTTGACTTATACAAATGCACCAATCGAATCATGTCTTCATACAAATAAGCATCCGATACATACAAATGCGTCTTTTGTTGCAATTGATTTGGCAATCGGTCAGGAATCGCCACAACACCCATCCCATAAATCTTTGTAAATTCCGTATAAGATGTTCCAAGTGTCCCTGACAGCCCAGAAATCGTTTTATACAAATTAAAAAGCACTTGATAGGTAATTTGAATACTGGTGACAGACCCTTTTCCCGAAAAGACACCTTCTTTCATTTCAACAAAAGCGTGCATGTCATCTGATAAACTACGCCCTTCTGCCAGACGCCCCGTTGCTTTTTCAATCAAGGCAATACGACTGCCTGAATCTTTATCAGGTTCCGCTAGTACCATATAATCATCATACGCTTTATGATCATAAATGGCAGATACCGCAGATGCTAAGATATGCATAATGTCAGGACGTTCAAAAATGCCATCATCAACACCTAAAACATCAATAATTTCTTCCCACGTGCGTTCAGAAATAATAAATTGTTCATGAGATACCTCATAATTTTTAGACACCGTTCGCAAATGCTTCAATTGATCAACAACCTCTTGAATCACATAGGTTTTATCCTTATAGTCAAACGTTGTCAAACGCCCTGCCAAATCCTCTTGACCTGCAATAATCAGTGGATTAATCGCATCATCCATCAACACTTCATCCACTTCATCAATAATAGCGGCATAAAGAGGTCGTCCTAAAGGCTTGATATCATTACCAATATCAGACGCCAAACATGACGTCAAATAGGCAAATCCAACTGTCGCATTGGTACAATAGGTAATATCACAATCAAACGATGCCCGTTTCGTCTCCGTCTTCATATCATTATTAACATAACTTGACGTCAACCCAAACCAGTCATAAACCACATGCGTTTCTTCCCAATCGCGTTCAGACAAATAATCATTAACCGTAAGGACATGAACACCCTTGTGCATAAACCCAAAGGCCACAACAGGTAAAATCAAAGTAATGGTCTTTCCTGAACCCGTCGACATCTGAACCGCATTACGATCTAAGGCGGCAAAGCCACCCAAAACTTGAACATCATATTGAAATTTTCCGAGAAGTCGATACGTCACTTCACGTGTAATGGCAAATAAATAATTTACCCGTTTTTCATTTTTAATATCAAAATGCTTTGTCACCTTATCGGCTTCTTTTTTCAAAGCCTCATCAGACAAAGCCCTAAGTTTATCCGTATAAGAATTGACAATTGCTAAACGTTTGCGATATTTCTGTAACAAACGATGACTATCAAATTCAAAAGAATCATAAATAGAAGGCATTGTTGAAGGTAATAACATAACCATAAGCCCTTTCTAATGTGTGGTTTTTTCTTTGCGTAGTCCTACTATAGCATAAAAACAAGAATTTTGCACACAAAAAAAGAGACCTCAACGAAGTCTCTTTCTAAACACTTAACGTCCGAAATGTTTCAAGGCCAAACGAATGTCTTTATCAGACAAAACAGCACGAACTGCATCGCTATAAGTAGACATCAATGGATCTTCATCATCATGTTCTAGACCAAAGACATGACCAATTTCATGAGCCAAAGTCTTATAAATGTCTGCCGATTGTGATTGCGCTTGTGTATTCATTTGAATCACATTCGTTGTTTTACCAAACAAACGTGCGTCTGAAATCGTTCCAGAACGGTTAAACTTATCTTCAGGATCAAGAGCCACTTGATCTTGAGCGCCCAATTTAGACATCAAACCTGCTAAATCAGCCATTTCAAACGCTTCATCTTGACCATCAGGTTTACCAAGCGATTTGCTAGCGACATCAACACGTGTTGATTTATTATCAGCAGCCAAAATTGCCAAATCAACGCCACCTGCCAAATCAGCTACATTATCCGTATAGGTCACATCAAGTGTCGTTCCAAACTTAGCCAACCCATCAGCCCAAAGTGTCAACGCTTTTTCAGCTTCTGCACGAATCTCAGGTTCGACATAAACCGTGAAATGAATCGCTTGATCATTAGGTGTCACAAGAGCCGTTTTCACGTCTTCTTTAAGACTATTATCGGTCACTGTTTCAGCAACCGTTTTATTCGTCAAAGCACGAACCACCAACGAATTTCCTGAAGCCGTACGCTCTTTTTTATCAAACGTACGCACCGTCATCGAATTACCTGAGGCTGTACGTTCCGCTTTATCAATGGTACGAACCGTCAACGAATTTCCAGATGCCGTACGCAAGTCTTTCGACAAAGTACGCACCACTAACGAATTTCCTGACGATGTACGTTTCACATTATCAGCTAATTGACGAACAACCATTGACGTGTTAGACGCAACTACTTTAGGTTCAGGAGCCTTACCAGGCGCAAGCAAACTAATAATGTAACGTTCATTACCTGCTGGACTAGGAATAATAGGAGGTTTTGGTAATTCTGGTACAAGTCGCGCATCTACTTGCGTCGTTGTCGTCTTATTGTCAGTATGTGCGCGTGCTTTCAAATCAGAGATAGCAAAGGTATTAAGCGTTTTTTCAACACCCTTCAACTCAACCTTAGGTTGCACACTACCGACCACACCAAACGGTGCAAAGAGTGACACGTCAATCGCGTGATAAGACGTTGTACCCGTAGGTCCATGGCCAATCGCAATACCTGTCACCGAATCAGGTTGTGTATCTTTACCAAAGACAAGTACCGATTGACTATCAATATTCGTTGTACCAGTTGCGGCAATCTTACGACCCAAATCAGACGATTTCACTTTATAAAAAGTCCCTGCATCTTCAACAGAAATCCCTTGACCAGACATAAAGACATCTGTTTGCGCACCCTTAGACAAACCTAAATATTGTCCATCATCAATATCAGAAATATAAAGAGGTGCATATTGTGCCCATTTACCAGCCGCATTATCAACCGCATACGACACATTCAAACGTCCACCTAAACTTTCAGCACCAAGTTGCGTATCAGAACCAAATGGCATTGTTGACAAGCGTGCATTTACACCAGACGAACCACTACGACCCCAAACAATCGCTGTATCATCCGCACTATCTGAGGCAGCACCTAAACGAAGTTTAAAATCACTAACCGTACTAAAACCACCGTCACCTGAACCAACAGCACTTGTTGCAAGAGATGTTGGAATATAGCCGCCACCTGCTACAAGAGCACCTGTTTTAGGATCCACTGACAAGTAGAACAAATAAAGTGGCATTGCTGTTGGATAATGCTCACGCAAAGCATCCCCAATTGAAGTCCCTTGTTCTGTCGTATAAGACAACTTCAATGATGAATTCGCTGTATGTGTCTTACCGTCTTCATCAACATAGGCAAATGAATCTTTCAAATCAAAGGTTACTTCAGGTTTCAATGATGCTACAAGAAGCACTTTATTAGCACCAACAACATTCATATGTTGTCCAACAACGTCTTGAATAACGCCCCATTGACTCGTATTATCCCCCCAAATACCACCAGGCGTGTTTTTATCTGTCAAGGTATCAATAATCTTTTGAGCACCACCATCTGTTTGAGAGTTCATTGCCTTATGCCCACGAACCGTCGCAAAATCGTTAACATTCAATGATGGAACCATCGGTGACCCAAAACCATTATCAAAGCCATTCTTAGATTGTGCTTGATATTCAGCAGCAGACGCAGTCGCCGCAGACGTATTCGCATCCACACGCTTAATCGTCACGCCGCCCTTGTTAGTGGTCTCCTTAACGACACCATCAATAGCATCTTGCGTTTGACCCATTGCTTTTTTAATGTATGTTTGATAATCAGGCGATTGTCCATAAATTTGACGAGCCTCTACCCATTTTTCATCAATTTGAGAAATCGGTTTCTTAAGCGCTTTTTCCAATTGCTCATGGAAATCCTTCATTTGCTTATCGTTATCAGCTTTAGTTGTATTAAGCGCGTCATTAGCATCTTTATTTGAGGTCTTCACAGCAACCATGTTATCATTAATCAATTTTGTAATCGACGCTGTCGTATCATTTGCAATCTTCATAATCTCCGCATTGCTACGACCAAGATTACCAAAATCAATTTCATCAACTTTAAGGGTTGCAGCCACCTTCACCTTAAGATCCACTTGTTCAGAAACCACTTTCTTAGCTTCATCAATATAAGCTAAGGTTTTGTTACGAATACGTTCATTCGTAATCTTTTCAGCTTTCGCACGGTCTTCGTCAAGTGTCTTAAGCACTTGTTCTTTATAGGTCTTAAAGTTGCTTACAGAATCCGTATTCTTAGCAATCTCATCACGCACATTACGAACACGAGCCGTTTCTTTTTGAAGCCACGCTTCAACATCGGCCTTATTCTTAAGCGCGGTATCAACATAGTTATCGACGTTAACAGATGTCGCACTGTTTTGTGCTACAGACGCTTCCATATCCTTAAGCAACTTATCACGTGCCGCCGTAATCGCAGCAATTGATTCATTAGGATGTTTATTATCAAGCGTTACCGTTTCCGTCAAGGTTTTTGTATCAACCTTGTTATTTGAAACCGTCTGCGTTCCAGTTGTATCGACATCAAGAGCAATACCACCATTAGCTAAGGTCGCTTTAGAATCCTCAGCACTACGTTTCAACTTATCATAGTCCCCAAGAACACCATTATTTGAATTGTTCAATTCACGCGCACGGTCACTAATCACTTTATTAGCATCATCAAACGCTTTATCAACAACAGGATTTTTTTCAACCGTTGGCGTTTCCGCTAACTTATTAGCTCTAGCCTTAAGTTCAGCCGTCTTTTCATTAAAACGTTCCATAAAATCTGCAGACGTAGACAAACGGCGTACCGTAGCATTATCTAACGACCCGTCAACGTCACGACCATGTAAAGCCGCTTCACGCGCATAGGTCTCAAAAGCTTCCTTATAAGCTTTAAGTGACGCTTCAACTTTATCAGCATTCGCTGCAAAGTCTTTAATCGTATCATCATTCGCCACAACAACTTTTTCGTTAATCGTAATCAACCCATTTGATTGAGCCGCTAATTGACGTAATTGTTCATTGATACGATCAATCTGCGTTTGGTCAACACTTGAAGACACAGCAGTCGAATCTGAAATCACATCACTACCGCCACCACGTTCGGTTGAGCGAACCACTTCATCAGCAGACACAGAACCTGCCAAAGCACCAGCCAAAGTACCAACAGTAGAAGCAACAATTAATTTTTTACTCATAAGATGTTTAAACATCTCCTTTCTTACTTATCAAAAAAGAGACACGTTTTACCGAATCTCTTTAACTTCGGGATACCTCTATTATATCGAATAATCAAGATATCCACAACACCTGAGCGCGTAACTCTTACGAAGGCATCAATTCCTTAATCCATTCACCAATAGCTTTAAGGATATTAACAAGCCATTCAACACCTGTAAAGGCAAGAAGAGCACCCACTGCACCAAGAAGAATAGCTACCCAAAGTTCTGGGAAACGTACTTGCGCATTTGGGAAGAAATGACGTTGAATCAATCCACCAATCCCAAAGAAAATTGACAAACCGACAAGGGCAAAGCCAAGACCTTTACCACCAAGAACAGCCATTCCATCATAGAAGAATTTCTTGAACCAATCAGCTCCCTTTGTCCAGAAACTCATTCCGTCGCCAAGAAATACAGTTGTTGTCGCAAGTTTACTTGCCACTACATCAAACATAAATGCAGTCACACTCTAGTAGCTTTTCGCCACTAGCCTTTCTCATAAATCTTTTTTAATAATTACTGCTTCCAATAATTACCTTATAGACATAGTATAACAAAACACTTTTTACTTGACAAGGGTGTCTCTCTTTATTTTTAAAAAAAGAATGAAATTGTCAAAAAAAGTTGCTCAAAAACGGGCAAGCCCGTTTTTGAGAGGGGGTTTGTCGTCTTTGGCTAACGCCAAAGAACGCTTTTTTGAGACCATAAAAAAAGACAGCCTACGGCTATCTTTTTTTATGGATTAATTACCATAACCCGCTGGGTCATTATTGTCCCATCATTTCTTCAAGGCGCAACTCTTGTTGATTTTTCGTCATCGGTTGTTGGGCTTGAAGTTGTTCAGGCGTTTGTGGCGTTTGTCCAGGACGAAGAGCTTCTTGACGCATTTGTTGGTTTTTGGTTGCCCAACGATGAGTCATATCCCCATGTCCAGCCATAGACGCCGTCACATGTGTCGCACCTTTAACAAAGTCGCCAAAGGTTGCGTGGCCACCTGCAGCCTGCATACTACGAGCCAAGGCTAAACCAGTACCGCGAGCCATATCTCTACGACCGTCTTTCGTCTTAGCCATACGATACGCTTGAATCGATTGATCAACCTTACCACCTTCGTGTTTCGCTGCATGAGCTTTCAAACCACTCTTAAGCTGTTGACCACCAGATTGCGCCATCCGAAGTGGCGAACTAGCAGCATTTACCAAGGCAGAACGTAAGCTCTTAGGTGATTGACTTTGACCAGATTGACCAATTCCTCGACCAGTACCTTGACCTTGTCCTTGACCAGAACCTTGACCAGTCCCTTGACCTTGTCCTTGACTTTGACCAGTTCCTTGACTAATGTGATCACCATCAACTTTCGTCGCACTAAGATTCATCTCAGCTCGGGTGTCCATTGAACTATTCGCAATACCTGCTTCAATTTGTGATTTTTGAAGATTACTTTCAACTTCCGTATCTGATTGTACAGACATTGTTTGACCACCATCCGCATACGAACTAGTCGCGTTCGTCGTTGAACCATCCGTAACATTCGCTTGAGTATTAACCACCTCAGAATTTTGAGTGTATTCTGGCGATACCTCAGGAATAGCAGGCGTAACACCTTCAGAAGTTACGTCAGAACCCATAACAGATTGATTATCAGAAGTAGGTATATTAACAGGCGTCTCAACAGGTGAATCTACTGAATCTCCAACCTGTCCAGGTAATTCAGTTCCTTTCGAGATAGCTTCAGAAGAAACATCATTAGTGACTTCAGGTTTGCCATCATGACCATCTTTACCATCAACCGAAGCTTTAGGATCATGACTGTCTTTACCATCAGCTGAAGCTTTAGAATCATGACCATCCTTACCATCAGCCGAAGCTTTAGGATCATGACCATCTTTAGGAGAAGCATCAACTTTAGGATCAACTTGAGGACCAGCAACAGGATTTTGTTCAGGCTTACTGCCCAACGCTTCAGCTTCCGCAACTTTAGCCGCGTCAGCCTCAAGAGCTTCTTGTGCCACCACATCATCAGGTTTATCAATTTCTTCAGGCGTATCGTCAGACAATTCTCCAACCGAAACAGGTCCAGAATCTTCTTCAGACGCCAAAGGTTGTACAGGCGCACCGTCATGAGGAACAGGAGATTCTTCAGGTGAAACAGAATTTTCCGAAAGCACCGTATTCGTAGCTTGAATATTATTCTTTTCTTGAGAATCTGTAGTTGCTACATCACGTGTCGTTGCATCATCACTCTTATCGTATTCGCTATCTTTATCATGGTCAGACGTATTATTATTCGTCAAACGTTTTTCAAGCGATCGTCCTGCCATAGCCACGGTTGCACCAGCCATGAGACCAGCGCCCGCTGAAGCCATCTTCAAATTACTAATCGATGAGTTCATGGCATTATCAACTGCATGGGTAATGTTATTACCACCATATGATGAGCCACCAAAGAAGGAACCACCACGATAGTCACCCGTAATACGATTCGCAAAGTTTTGGAACAATTCCCCAAATCGACTAGGCAAACTTGAACAGAAACCACCAAATTGTTCAATCGGCATCTTAGCGACTTTTGGTACAAACATACACGCAATCAAAGAGAAAATAAAACTTGTTGCACTTGCCAAAGGTTTACTCAACAATTTACCAACAAGCGGAATAGACTCTACTGCGTCCTTAACAGCGTCAATTAACGGTTTTAACACACCGTTATCAATCTTAAAGCCATTACCAACAATAAATTGCCAAATAACATCACCTAAGGTCAAGACAAGTGCACCGATACCAGAGATACCAACAACACCAAGCACTAAACCAAATGTCGCTCCGATGAGTTCCCCAAATCCACGAGGACTACCAATAGCCGCCGTAAAGCCACCTTTCAAGAATCCACCGTAAGCTGAATAAATGATTGTCATCAAGGTTTTAATCAAAGCATACATAGTCATAAAGGCCAAGAAACCTTTAACCAAACCAGGCATACTATCAGATGCAGAATCTGTAAAACCTTTTGAATCAATATCCGCAACAACATGTGGAATCTTAGGTGCTTGTGTATTCATATCACCAACGGTATAACCATTCGCATCAAAGGTTCCTGAAAGAACATTAACAGCAGTCAATGGAGAAACCCCCCAACGACCACCATGACCATTGAAGGTCCAACTAGCTTCACTACCCGATTTAGTAATTGTTCCTGCATTCAAGTATCCGATAGAATCAACATCTTCAGGATCAATCTCTTCATTTTTTGCAAATTTCTGAGCAGCTTCTACTAATTTATCAGTATCCCACTTCGTACCATCTTTCTTAATCGCTTCTTTAAAGGCAACCGTTGCAACATTATTTCCAGATTTCATCTCTGATTTAATACGTTTTGCAATCGCATCTTCACTTGTTCCACGACCCAATAAACCTTCGACGTGTTTATTAATAGACAAAACATCATTTTTAGAAATCTTCACATCACCATCTTGAACGGTAAAGGACGCGCCTTCAGGCATAGAAAAACCAGTTTCTGCCCAATCAGCAAACAATAAATTATTTGAAGCAATCTCAATTTTAGGTGATTTACTCTCTGCAACAACAGCATCCGTCATCATATTCATCGCAGAATCAAGAAAACTAACAGCAAGTGGAACACCTAACACTGTCACAAAAAGACCAACAAGAACCTTACGAATCGTTTCTCCAAAATTATGACCAAAGAAATGCATGGCAAGTCCAAAGAAGACCGTTCCAAGCGCTGTCATAATTCCTAAAAACTGAGTAAACGAAAACATCGAAAGTCCAGGAACACTCGACATCGGACTACCCATGGCATTAAAAAAATCATAAAGCGCAGGTTGTTTCCGAACCAAATCTAACAATTGATTCCCATCTTTACCACCATTATATTTCCCATTTGTCAAATACGAATTATCATAAATAGACATAATAAGAGGCAATGGTGAAAACTTACGAAGAAACAACAACGATGTTTTTGATAAACTTGCAAACACATTGGCAAACTCACCAACACCAGCATCTAATTCATCAGCTGATGAACTACTCGTATCTTTAAAACCGGCATCCCGTAATTTCGAAAGACCATATCCAAACGAAATATAAGGCTCTAAAACGTGATGCCCATAGCCATCATCAATCATTTTGGCATTTTCTCTACCTAATGCAGGTGCCGAATACATCAAATTGGCTTTACCAATACCACTATTAGATTCAATTGGACCATATAACAGTCCACCAGCATCAATCTTACCCTCAGCGCCACCTGCAGCATCCATGATGACTTTCATATTAGCGCCAAGAATAGCTTCTTTATCTTCTTTTTCAGTCGTTTCCTCTTTAGAATCCTTAGAATCTTTCTTAGAATCCTTAGAATCTTTATCCTTAGAATCCTTATCTTTATCATCTTTTAATAACGAAAACTTCGGACCTACAGATGAATTAGTAACAGCTTTCTCAGACGTAAACACATCTGACGAAACAGCAGCCTTACCTAATGGTGTCACCTCTGTAGCCGAAACTGACGAAACCAAACAACTCGAAAATAACAAAGAAACACCAATTGATGTCATTACGGGTAACACCCGCTTCCATTTAACAGTCATAACCATCAATCACATCCATTTCTAAATTATTTATTTCCACCAGAGTGAGTTTTATTTTTTAATTCACGTTCAGCATTGTCTTTACTCCATTTGCCCAAGCCCTTAAAAAAATTATTTAAAGCCCTACCAGCACCAGTATCTGCAAAAACGCCACTACCGCCGCCCTTCTTAGAAGAACCTGATTTAGAACCACCACCTGATGATGACGAACCGCCTGCAGAAATATCACCGACAGCAGTCTTTAAATTAACGCCACCACCCGATGACTCTCCACCTTCAGAACCACCACCATCAGAAGAAGCATCAGATGATCCACTATCTGCGGACTTACCATCGCCACTTCCAGCTTCTGTACTCGCCCTATTAACATCATTCCAAGCTTCTTGATAAGCTGTCGTCAACATCGAATGCGGTTTATAAATAGCATAATCGGAATCTGCTGCGAACGCCTTAGTACCACAAAACAATGCAACACCTGCAATCGTACACAAGGCAACAACATGTTGTTTTTTCATAAGTTAAATTATCCTTTCTAATAATTACCTGTATCCATAATATCATAGACCCGAACATAGTCAAAGTCTTGTTTCTTTGTTTTTATAGCAAAGGTTGCAGGTTGCTCCACAAGACGATCCACAAAGGCTCGTGACATTCCATAGATATCTGCAAAATCAGCCACTTCATTTTGATACAAACTCGTCAAAATCAAATCATAATCGTAATCAAACATGTGGCCTAATGTCAAAGCATCCTCTTGTGTTTGTTCCACAAACAAGACATCGATACGTTTATCAGAGTTATCCAAAATCTTCATCAACATCGGAAGCACCGCTGCAATCTTAGAACCCCCATGGAAAACCAATAAATCCCCAGACTTAAGTGTTGACAGAACCACATTCAAATAAGCTAAAGCAAGCATATTGGTTGATGGCGAATCCCCAACACTATTTCCAAGACGAGTGCCCGAAAAATCAACGGTCCCATAAAGACTTGATAACAAGTTATCAATCTTATCAGACGTCTTGGCATTAAGCAAAGGCAAGGTTGGTAAAATCGTCTTATTGACAATAGTATTAAGTTCGTAATAAGCATCATCCAATTTCTTATTCTTGTTCAACTGTTGTCCTGTTAACAAGAACTGAGCCAAGGAATCAAGCGAACTAAAGCTATCATGTTGAACGAACAAACGAAAATCAGCATCTGGATCATCAGGATTTTCAGGATAATATTTCTTCTCCGTAAAAAAGTTAACTAAAACTTCACGAGCAGCATCCGAAAACGGTCCAATCCCACGAATCACATCTTCGTTTTCATCTTCCTTACGAAACTGAGCCAACAACTGAATAATGTGTGTTACATGATTTGAAAAGAAAGTAATCAATTCTTTCTTTGACATATTTTCATGATTTGGGAAAATCGGTTCCAAAATATTCAACTGCCCATCAGACGCATCCACAAAACCACGTTTGCTATCAGACAAAGGAAAGATATCCAAGTTCTTAGCGATATCACGTCCTTTTTTACGATTAAAAACAAAGTTAACCACACGGTGACCATCTGACAAATAAGTTCGTGAAATCACCTTAGACATATATTCTTGATAATCATCCAAATACTCCGTGAAATGATAACGGTCAGCACTCAAGTAAGACGAGGTATCGTTTTCATTGTCACCCAAAAGTAAGGCTTTACGATTCTTCAATGGATAAGCCGCCGCTGAATAAATGTAACGTCCCATAGACAGCCCAATAAAGTCACTACCATCACGCGCATCGCCCCCACTTTCAACCACAAGCCCTGAACGAGCAGCATCAAGAGACGGCATTCGTGAATACAAATGCGAATTTTTAGACGCATCATCAGGACCAAACGACAGCAATGGTTTATTTTGATAATCAATATCCACTTCAAAACTCAAATTACGAAATTCATCATTCGCTTTAAAGTAGTTTTTAATCAATTCAATCGCTGTTTCTAAATCATAGATGTTATCAGCAGCGACATGAAGTTCTGCCATATATTGAAACATGGCATCCCCTGCTTCAATCGCCTTACTAATTCGACTACGTTGGTCAATTTTTTCGTTTTCTGTTTGAGAACGTCCCTTACGACGCAATTGTGAAATGACCCCATCCATAAAGTTCCCACGTTTAAGCGCCTTAATGGCTTGACGGTCATCGATACGTTCAAAGCCACGAACAGAAACAATGTCAATATTTGGTGGCATCCCTGGAACATTTTGTTGAATAATATCCCAAATGGCATTCGACCATGTCAAAGACAAATCCACAGAACGTGTTCGTTTCAAAACCAACTTCAAAGACATCGACACACGATCAGCCTTTCGACTCACCGAATACATCGACTCTCCACGGTCAGGTTCTTGACGCAAACGGAAAAACTCCGCATAAGACGATTGGGTACGTTTCAAAAACCCATAAGGGCGCATCAATCCAAGATCATATAATTTCGGCT
>ERZ772979.38-NODE-38-length-118264-cov-17.613033_pt1 | contig 118264 bp, 106 predicted proteins | sample MGYA00511130_ERZ772979 | MGnify/ENA primary metagenome ERZ772979 (study PRJEB29015, sample SAMEA2738103) | human oral metagenome | biome: human oral; feature: human-associated habitat; material: saliva | place: China | collected 2186 ...
GGCTGATTGGCTACGTTCGGGAGGGATAACCGCTGAAAGCATCTAAGCGGGAAGCTTGTTTCGTGATGAGTTCTCCTGGCACCCTTTGGGTGTGTGAGGTTCCCTGTAGATGACGGGGTTGATAGGCCGGGTATGGAAGCGCTGTAAGGTGTGGAGTTGACTGGTACTAATAGACCGAAGGCTTACATTATAGTCATATTTGTTTTGTGTGTTTGTGTTCACTGTACAGTTTTGAGGCAACAAGCCATTCTTTACGGGAGTAATCCCCGTGAAGGTGTTGTTGTGTGGTTTTGCGGTGGTGATAGCCGGGGGGAAACGCTCAGTCTCCTTTTCGAACCTGGTTGCTAAGCCCTGTGGTGTTGATGGTACTGCATCTTGGTGGGTGTGGGAGAGTAGATGGCTGCCGCAATATTTTTTGTGAGTGGGGGTCCCCTGGTGTGGGGGCCCTCTCTTTTTTTGTGCCCTGAAGGGGGGTAGTGAGGGTGTGTTGGGGTTGTGCTGCGTGTGTGGGGGGGGGCTACACAAAAAAGCCAGGGCTATAAGGTGCCTGGTATCTTCACCCCCGTATGAGAAACATGACATCACTATCTGCATAAAGGCATATATTTGCGTCGTAAAATAAGCTGAGAGCGTGAGAAAACTCCGAAACTCCGCAGAAATCGACTGATGGCTGGAATATGCATCCTCTAGTTCGGTAGTCTAGACGGGGTAATGATAAGGCGCAGCGTCGTGCGTCCTACAAGAAAAGGAACAGGTATGTCGAACGATGCCCGTGAAAAGGCCCGTCAAATCGCGGCCAAACAGGCACGCAATAACCCAACAAAATCAAACCGTCGCCTGCTGCAGCTGGGTGTGCTAGCGGTTGTCCTAGTGGCCGTGATTATTGTCGGTTTTGTCTTCATTAATGGGCAGAAGCAGGATATTCCCAAAGCGGGACCCGTGCCAGCTAGTGCTAACGAATACGGCGGTATCGTTATTACCAAAGACGGAATCGTCAAGAACGCATCAAAGCAGGATCAGCGAGACGCCGATAAACTCGGTACCTCCGAGACATCCATTACTCCCTCTGCCAGCGGAAGCGCCACCCCGGAAACCCTGCCGCTAGGCATAGAGAAAGTGGAAGAAGCCAAGAAGAACGGTAAGCCCGTACACGTGGTGATCTTCCAGGACTTCAACTGCCACCACTGCCGTGATTTTGAACAGGCAAACTACGAGACCATTAAGAAGCTCGTTGAGGACGGCTCCATTACCGTGGAATACCGCAATATGATCATTCTGGACCGTGGATCACCCACCCAGTATTCCGCGCGTACCGCAAACGCTGCCTATGCTGTGGCAAACCAGGTGAGCGCCGATAAGTACCTGGAGTTCCAGAAAGAACTCTTTGACCGGCAGGGCGGTGGGGACCTGAATAACCAGCAGATCGCCGACATCGCCGCAAAATACGGGGCGAATATTTCGAGCGACCTGAACGACAACAAGTGGCGTCCCCTCGTGAACGTGGTCAATGAAGAATCTCTCAAGAACGGTGTGCACGGCACTCCGGCGATCTACGCTGATGGGGAACAGTTCCCCGGGCCTAAATCTGAAGACTTCCCTAAGTGGGTTCAAGGAAAGATTGATGCCAAAAAGCAGCAGTAACAGGCTGGTCTATGGTCGCCTGTATGGTGCGTAAAATAACCTCAGGGTAGCCATACCACAAGGTGGGTCGCATACCTGATACGATAAATGTGTCAGGTATGCGACCCACCCCACACATAAACTGGAGTGATGTAGCCGATACTGAGCGCCTAAAAGGGCAGGAAATCGCCCATCGTAGGGTAAACTAGAGGTCGTATGCCTCCTTAGCTCAGTTGGCCAGAGCATCGGTCTTGTAAACCGAGGGTCACCGGTTCGAATCCGGTAGGGGGCTCACCCAAAATCCTGATTCGTCCCCTCCGCCTGTGCGGATGCGCTGAATCAGGATTTTCTTTCATACAGGGCACACCGATACAAACTATAAACCAACCGCAAGCATTCACATCAACCATAGAATGGCAACCATGTCAGACCAACCGTCAGCACGCACCGCACCGGCTCGCCCGCAGGAGCCTAAGACCCTCGAAAACTTCATTGAGACACGCGGCTTTCGCCCCGAAATTCAGGGGCTGCGAGCCTTCGCAGTGCTACTGGTCGTCTTCTACCACGTATGGTTCGGCAGGGTCTCCGGGGGAGTGGACGTGTTCCTCTTCATCTCGGCCTTCCTGCTCTCGTTGTCTTATCTCCGTAAAATCAATGAGGGTCGTCCGCTGAACCTCATTAACTATTGGCTGCACGTATTCCAGCGGCTGCTGCCCGTCGCTACTATCACCATTGCGGGTACGACCATTGCTGCGTTTTTCATTCTCGCGCCCAGCCGTTGGCCTGAGATTATGGCCGACGCCAAATCTTCGCTGTTCTACTACGAGAACTGGCACCTAGCGAATAGTTCAGTGGACTACTACGCCCAAAATGCGGCCGCGAAGACCCCCTTCCAGCACTTCTGGTCGCTCTCCATCCAGGGACAAATATTCCTTCTATGGCCTCTGCTGTTCGCCTTCGTTGCTTATCTGGTGCGCCGTCACAACTGGAACCTGCTCACCACAGCTGTGCTTGTTTTCAACACCGTGTTTGTAGCCTCCCTAACCTTCTCCATCATTGAGACTAGCGCAAACCAGGGGTACGCGTACTTTGACACTCGCACCCGCCTCTGGGAGTTTGCCATCGGAACCCTGTTGGCCATGCTCACCCTCAAATGGAAGGCCCCAGAGAAAGCACGTGTCATTATGGGCTGGGTGGGCATCATCGGGCTTGCCATCTGTGGCGCCGTGCTACCGGTGCAGCGGTCTTTCCCAGGCTTTCTCGCCCTGTGGCCGGTGCTCTCGGGGGCACTTGTCATTATGGCTGGTCGCACCAATAGCAAATGGGGCATAGACCGGCTGCTGGTCTCCCAACCGTTGCAGAACCTGGGTAACATATCCTACGCCCTGTACCTGGTGCACTGGCCTATCCTCATTCTCTACAGCGCCGCTGTTGGTAAAACCGGGGTAGACTTCCTGGAAGGGACCCTGATTATTGTGGTCTCCGTGGCGTTGGCATGGCTGCTGACCCGTTTCATCGAAAAACCGCTACGGTACCGTAAAGACCCGTTCGTGCCCTGGCTCATGATGAAACTACGGTTTAAAAAAGTGTTCGTGGTGAGCACCTGGGCAGATCAGGCTGCTTTCCTTGTCGCCATCTTCCTGCTCGCAGGGATCCCGCTTGCCGGCGCGCAGGCGTGGGTGAGCGCATCCAACACCAAAGCCGTAGCCAAAGCAGAACAGAGTACTGGCGATGAACACTCAGAGTACCCTGGCGCGCGCGCCATTGGTACCAACCGGGTGACATCAAACGACAACCCTATCCCTTCTGCTGACCCCAAAAGCCAGTATGAGCGCCTGGACGGGGCATGCGATGGGGTGTTTAAACCCAAGGATGAGTCGCTTTCCAAATACTGCAATATCCAAACGTACGGTGCGGATGATGCCCCGCTGACCGTTATTGTGGGCAACTCGCATATTGAGCAGTCTATTGCTTCCTTCAAACCGATCGCGGAGCAGACCCACACCAACCTGCAAGCCTACCTGCTGGGAGGGTGCCTGTACCCGACCCGAGATGTGAACGCATCCAACGAATGCAGCGAATTCAACCATAAGGTGACCGAGGAACTCCTCAAACGCAAACCCCAGACGGTGGTGTTAACCGCAACTGTGGCAGATGCGAAAACCAATGAGGAACGGGTCGACCCGGCGCTGGATGAGACCGTCAAAAAACTTACCGACGCCGGGATTCAGGTGATTGGTTTGCGGGATAACCCGCGTTATGACTTCAACGTGTACGAGTGCGCCCAAAAAGCCGGGTCGGATATGAGCTCCTGTGCTCGTCCCGTGAATGAGAAGCTTGCTGACGCCAACCCCTCCCGCGAGGTGCTAGACCGGTACGAAGGCGCGGTGACCATCGACCTGGCTGACCTGTACTGTCCTGAAGGAACCTGCCAGCCGATCATCGGGAATGTTTACGTGTACATGGACGATAACCACGTGACAAAAAGCTACGCTCGCACCATGGCGCACGCCATTTACGAGCGTGCATCCCGCAGCGGCTGGCTGGTGACCGGCAGACTCAAATTCTAGGGAAGAGAACTCAAATAAGTCCGCCGACTGGTTTGACAATAAACTCAAGGTGCTCGGCAAAACCTCAACAATATCACCCGCTACGGCGTTATACCTGCCGTGTCGCCAATGACCTGCACGACATGTTCGTTGTGGGGAGGAGCCGCGATGGGTAAACGCCTTCACAGGGCGAGCGTGCAGGAGGCAGGAACCCCGAAGGAGCAGGTGTCGTTTATGGGATACTGGCGTGTAGGCAAAACTGAGAGCTAGGGGAGGGGAACGGTGCTTCACCTTGATGAGAATGCTCGCCTGAACGGTGAGCCGGTACGCTATGTGGCCTTGGGCGATTCGTTTACTGAGGGGGTCGGCGATATTGATGAGTCCCGCCCGAATCAGGTGCGTGGCTGGGCCGATAGGGTGGCTGATGCGATAGGTGCCCGGGATGCGCAGGCGCAGTACGCGAACTTGGCGATCCGCGGGTATTTAATGGATCAGATCATGGATGAGCAGCTGGCCCCGGCTCTTGAGCTGAAGCCGAACCTGGTGAGTATTTACGGCGGGGGTAATGACATCATACGCCCCAACGTGGATATTGATGCGTTGGTGCAGCGCATGGATGATGCGTTTGCTCTTTTGCGTGCAGAGGGTATTGAGGTGTTCACCATGACTGGTCTGGACATTTTGGGGGAAGGCCCGTTTGCCCGCACCCGTCCGCGCACGGCCTTGTATAACGAGCTGATCCGTGAGGTGGCTGAGAACAGGGGAGTGCACATTGTCGATTATTGGCGGATGCGTGATTTTGTGGATTGGCGGCTGTGGGCTCCCGATAAGCTGCATATGAACGAGTATGGGCACCAGAAGTTTGCGGCTCGGGTGCTGTCTTTATTGGGTCTTGAAGGCGCTGTGCCGGAGCCGCAGCTGCCGCCAGCGGTTGAGCTGAGCCGCCGTGAAGAGCTGGAGCAGAGCGCACGCTGGGTGCGGGAGCACGCCCTGCCGTGGGTGGGGCGTAGGATCCGGGGAACCAGCTCTGGGGATGGGCTGCAGCCTAAGTATGCGGCGTTTCGTCCAGCGTTGTTTGAGCCTTCTGCCCATGCACTTGGCAGCGGTGTGGGTGTGCCCGCCGACAAACATGCGGCGAACGCGGTGTAGTTTCCGGGTCAAAGGGAACACCGCTGGTGTGGAAGGCTGCGGCCTGTGCTTTTGCGGTTTAATGTCTTAATCGGTGCTTTAAGCTATTAATCTCACACAGCGAATTTCAGCCGTGTTATTTACTCAGGTTTTGGAGCGCACTAACACCCACTAAAACTATCCGCTACCGGGGTGAATAGGGGCTCTGACTTGCGCCAATACGGGACAGTGATAGAATATTCTGGTGGCTCTCTGGCCTGATGCTGGGTGGTTTCCGGGGTACCCTACGGGGTGCACACCCTAAGGTTTTAGCGAGAAATCCGCAAAATTTATGGGGATTACCGGCGTCTAGGCTTGCGAGAGTGCCTTGAGTTACCTAGAATTTAAGGCTGTTCGTAGTGGTGAAAACGCCTCTCGACACTAATTTTAAGCTTCACCGTTTTTCCCGCGGCGGGGGCTGTTGCTCGGACTCTCACCCGGGTGGCGGTCTTGGACACTCTAGCCCGGCGAATAACCCGGTGCTTCTACATTGGTGACGGGACGCTTACGAGTAACATCGACTGCGTACCCGTCATAAAAATCAACCATAAGGAGTGAAACATGGCAGCAGTCTGCCAGGTGACCGGAGCTGTTCCCGGCTTTGGACACAGCATTTCGCACTCGCATCGCCGCAATAAGCGTCGATTCGATCCGAACGTTCAGAAGAAGACCTACTGGGTTCCTTCGCTTCGTCGTAAGGTAACCCTGAACGTGTCCGCCAAGGGCATTAAGGTGATCGATGTTCGTGGCATCGACGCCGTGGTCGCAGACATCATCGCACGCGGGGAGAAGATCTAGCATTATGGCATCTAAGAAGGCTAAGGATCTGCGTCCTATTATCAAGCTCAAGTCCACTGCTGGCACCGGGTTCACCTACGTGACCCGTAAGAACCGCCGCAACAACCCCGACCGCATGGTGCTGAAGAAGTACGATCCCGTCGTACGTAAGCACGTTGATTTCCGAGAGGAGCGCTAAATAATGGCCAAGAAGTCAAAGATTGCTCGCAATGAGCAGCGCAAGGTCATTGTGGCTCGTTACAACGAGAAGCGTCTTGCCCTGAAGAAGACGCTGATCGACGAGAACGCTACTCCCGAAGAGCGTGAGGCAGCACGCGTGGCGCTGCAGAAGCTGCCGCGTAACGCTTCCCCCGTTCGCGTTCGCAACCGTGACCAGATTGACGGCCGCCCGCGCGGTACCTTCCAGAAGTTTGGTATCTCCCGTGTGCGTTTCCGCGAGATGGCTCATCGTGGCGAACTGCCCGGCATTACTAAGTCGAGCTGGTAATTTCTGGTATTTTGTACCTAGGCAAAGTTATTTCTCACCGGAAAAAGCTTTGACTTAGTCGCAAATCTAAAGTCTCAGGAAGGGGCACCCTAATGGCTAAGAACCGTACCGAACTCGTTGCAGAGGTAGCAGAGAAGTCTGGCAAGAGCCAGGCAACCGTTAATGCAGTCCTCGACGCAGTGTTCCAGGTCTTCGAGACTTCCGTCTCCAAGGGCGAGAAGATCACCATCCCCGGGTGGCTGGCAATTGAGCGCACCGACCGTGCTGCTCGTACCGGCCGTAACCCGCAGACCGGCGAAACCATTCAGATTCCCGCTGGTCACGGCGTGAAGCTGACCGCAGGCTCCAAGCTGAAGGCAGCAGTCGCCACCAAGAAGAAGGCCGCCAAGACCACCAAGAAGAAGTAATTCTTGAGACTCTAAACTGTGAAGAGCCGCCTCCCCGCCGTACCGGTGGGGAGGCGGCTCTGTTTGTGTGCGGCCGGTCCGCATACGAAGCAGGGAGCCAGCCTATACCGCAGATAAAAGGATGTGAAAGCCACAGGTGCTGGGTAGCTTTGTGCGGGGCTGCGGGATAGACGTGTGGCGAATATTGTAGGCGGTTTCGGGTGGGTCACCCGCCGAAAACAGGGTTTATAACGTGTGACACGCCGGGCGTTCATGGTTTTCTCAGGGAAAACACAGGTTTTCTTAGCTGGGGCATAGTGGACGTTGCTATGATATGGGTAATGATGGGGCGGCGCATGGTAGCTATCCGGCCAGCGGCCCCGCGCCACGCCGGTAGAAGCCTCCACCCCGTACGCTGGGGCACGCAGTTCAGGGTCCGTCTGGGCTACGAGATACGGCGTTTATTCCGTCTTTCGGGAATGCCCAGCGATTCACACGCAGGACAAGAGAAGGACTTTCCCTATGACACCCCGACAGAAAACATACTATGCGGTGGTACCCCTAGCTCTTGCGGGTGTTTTGGTGTTGGGCGCCTGCGGAAAATCCCATGAGACCCGCCAGGCCTCGGACGCGGTGGCCTCAGCCCAGGCTGAGATGGCGAAACGGGCATCAGAATCAGCTTCTGCTTCCCCGTCCGCTTCAGCATCCGCCAGCTCCCACAGCGGTGGGCCTCACCGTTCTGAGGCGCCCACCGCCGCACCGGTGCATGAGAGCACGGCAGCGCATACTGCTCATGAGGCGACAAATGGGGGAAACGGGGGGAATACTGAGGCCGCCGCAGCACCAAGTGCACGTGCCGACGGTACCGCTGCGCCTGCACCTGCGGCCCAGAACGGATCCAACCCCTCCGCCGCTGCCCCGCACGGCGGTGAACAGCAGCCACAGGGCGGAGCGACACAGGGGCAAGGCTCCCAGAACGGTGGCGGTTCTTCCGTCAATATCTCGGGGGGTAACACTCAAGCAGTTGCCGCTGGCGGCGGGTGGAGCACTACCGAATCTGACGGCGATGTTGTCTCGGTAAACCCGGACGGCTCGTGGGTGAAAACCGAGCCTGATGGCGACGTGGTGACCGTGAATTCTGATGGCTCATGGACGAAACGTGAGAATGACGGGGACACCGTCACCGTCAACTCCGACGGCTCGTTTGTGATGATTGAGGACGGGGCTCCCTCACATGACCGGCCGGACGTGCCTGAGCTCCCCGCAAAGCCGAACCAGAACGCGACCACACCGAAAACACCGGTGCAGCCTCGCTAATAATGGCACACTGCAGTGTGCCGGGGCGCTGACTCACAAGGCATGAGGTACCTATTTTCCGGTACAATCATTGTGCCGCTTAGCTGGGGCGGCATACCAACCACGTGAGGAAAGAGCCCCTGATGAAGAGTTCCGCACGAAAACTGTATGTGCTGCTTTCTTGTGCCGTAGCGGGTGTCTGTTTATTGAGCGCCTGCGGCGGCACCTCGAATGAGACCCGGCAGGCTTCGGATGCGGTGGCTTCGGCGCAGGCTGAAATCTCTAAAGCGAAAGCGTCTTCGGAATCTGCTTCCAGTGCATCGCCTAGCACCAGTGCTACATTGGGCATTTCCCCCAGCTCATCTGACCACACCCCATCTGGCCACGCCCAGCCTGTAGAGCCTGAAAAGACAGCATCGGCAGCGCAGACACCAAGGAGCTCCCCGGCTGCTGCCAGTGCGGCCGCAGCTGGCGCGACCCCCAGCACCAAAGCATCAACGGCATCTCCGCAACAAAGCGAAACGGGCACCATTGATCTGGGGTTCGGCACGATTCAGGAAGTCACCACCATTGAGAACGATGGTGCCTGGGAAGCGCGCAGTGCCCAGGGCACCACAGTGCAAGTTGATGACGATGGTTCATGGTATGTGAACGGCACGAAGGGCATCCTCTCGGTGGACAGCGATGGTTCGTGGACCTGGACGAGCCACCCATCCGGAGGTATGGTGACCGTTGAGCGCAATGGTTCGTGGACATGGACGGGCGGGCCGTACGGTATCGCTGAGGTGAAGGTCGATGGCTCGTATAGCGCGACCAGTGGAGGTAAGCCGCAGATTCCGGCAAAACCCGCTGCTATTGGTAAACCATCAAACGCAAAGGCAGCGGCCCCTGCTGTTCCAGCGGCCCCGAAACAGCTGAAGTAAAAACAGTGTATATGTAAAATTCAGCATATTCCCAGGTGCACGCATCACTTTACAGGTGAAATGAATGCTTGAATAACTTTATGGTTAAAGAAGCTCATTGAAACATCTACCTGAGGGATGCGACTATGAATACCACCTCCACGAACACCCGTACAATCGCTACCTGCGCCACCATTGTGCTTGCCGGAACGCTCGTACTGAGCGCCTGCGGCGGCGGTGAAACTATTAAAGGCACGGAAGTAAGCTCCTCCAGCTCCGGGACAGCTCAGGCAACCGAACGCATACGGGATTTAGGTTTTAACACCAAAGACGCCACAGTTGAAGATAGCGGTGCCTGGCAGACTCATAACGGTCAGGGGATGACTCTTAAGGTGCACTCATCGGGGGCCTGGGAGGTACGCAATTCACAGAACACGAAGGTGCTGGACGTGAAATCAGACGGCTCCTGGTCGTGGGCTGATGGCCCGGATGGCTCCATCACTGTGAATAAAGACCGTTCCTGGGAACTGTCCGGTGAGAACGGCAATATATCCGTCGCTGCTGACGGGTCGTACGATAGTACCGGGAAGAAAGACGATTTTAAGGGCCCTGCCAAGCCTGGTACTCCCGCAAAACCCGATAACTCGAAGGCCAAAGACCCGGCACAGCCCATCTCCCCGGTGGCTCTGGGGCGGGCTAAGGCAGTGGTGAAATAGCCGCATCTGTGCCCTATGCACCCTGAGAGCGGGTGCGGTGAGCCTCACCAGAGATTGACGTCGCCAACGAATGGTACAACATCATATTTGTGAACAGTATGCGCCCTCTGCTGGTGGTGCTGCGGGTATTTTAGCCTCGGCATCCTGCAGGGGTGCCTTGTGCGTCAAGAACGCTTACGTTGACACACAATCATAAAATGTAAGGTTAAAGTTGAGGGTTCTATCGGGTGCACCCTAGGGGTTTCACAGCTGAGAGCCGGTTTTTTAGAGCGGCCATACAGCAGCGGTGAATAGGGTAGAGCTAACGCCGTAACCCGTACAGCGGGTACCTCCAAAAGGAGGCGGCGATCAGCAACCGACCGAAGGGAAACAACAGATCTGATGCGTACCTCACTGTACAAAGGTTCCGTACTCGTCGCAGCCACCCTAGCTGGCACACTGGTTCTCAGTGCGTGCGGTGGTGGAGCAACCAGTTCCTCCTCGGGAGCCACCTCCTCGGCTGCAACAAGTACCCCGGCTCAAAGCTCAGCCTCCGCAGCAGCCCCAAACGCCTCAGCATCGGGTGGTGCTGGCGGCTCATCAGACTCAGATAGGATCACCATTGCTTGGACAAAAGATGAGCCTGACGGTAATAAGTACGTCGTGTTCCAGGACGGAAGCTGGACCATCACTGGCCCCAAAGGTGAAAGCACAAATGTGCTAGCGGACGGTTCGTGGTCTTATACCACCGCCTCGGAAAAAGGACAACCGATAAAGGAAGCGGCGAAGGTGGATGCCGACGGTACCTTCCGCGTGCTTAAAGAGGGCGCAGTATCCAAAGAACCCCCGAAACTTCCAAAGGCCCCCGAAAAGCCCGATAACTCGGCGGTCACCCCTGTCACTCCCGTGCAACCCACAAAATCCATAACAGACAACAGCTAACCCGCTTGCGCGGGAATCTCCCACAGCATACGGGAACAGCATCGTTCCCACCTGACACCCCCATCCCCGGGTGCCGCATTAACGCCGATGCGGCACCCAGTTCTCACCAACAGGACGCATCGCCCCCAGCGGGTGCAGACAGTAATAACAGGTTCACGATGCTGGTGCGGTACAGCAAGCACCTTTCATATCAACAACGAAATCCTTAAGTCAGAATATTAAGATTTAACTATCACAGCTAAAGCACAGGTTTTCTAGGAGGAAACATAGAAAACCTTGATAAGCTGGGGATATCACCACAGGATGACAACATACAATCACATCAGGTCCAGCAGATTCTTAGCATTTGGCGACAGTTCCCCACGAACCCGAACCGGCGCCGAGAATCAATTCCCCTCCCCATACGGGACGCACACACCTGATCCTATAATGTGCTGTGGTTGCGCATCCACCCGGTGGTAGCCAACCGACCACCCCCTTGAAGGGACAAGACAATGAACGCATCTGTCAAGAAGACTTCCGCATTCCTGACCATTGCGGTCGCCGGTGCGCTCGCGCTGAGCGCTTGCGGTGGTTCTAATAACGCATCATCTTCCAATAGTTCTTCGAGCTCCAGCTCATCAAGCGCTTCATCAGCAGCCAGCTCTTCTGCGGCTGCGACTCAGGGCGGTACCGCATCCGGTGCGGCAACTGGTGGCGCATCTGCTAGTGTTTCTGGTGGTGCCTCCGGTGCCGCAAGTAGTGGCGCGGCTGGTGCAGCTTCGGGCGCAGCATCCGGTGGGGCAAACGGCAACGTGACCATGGGTGAAGGCGGCGCTTGGACCCTCACAGAGGCTGACGGCGACACAATCACAGTCGCAGCAGATGGCTCATGGACCAAGACCGAACCTGACGGTGACACCGTATCGGTGCAGTCTGACGGCTCGTGGGCTAAAACTGAACACGACGGTGACAGTGTGACGGTGAAACCTGACGGCTCGTACAATCAGGTTGATCACGACGGTAAAGCAGAGAAGCCAGACACCCCGGACGTGCCTGCAAAGCCGAATGCTGAGGCTGCCAACCCTGTCAGCCCCGTCCAGCCCACTAAGAAACTAGGTTAGGGGCTCCGGCTCGTTCAATGGTTCAAAAACACGAACCTTACTGAGACTGGGTGCTGTATCCGCTGCGGGTACGGCACCCAGCTGCCGTACATATGGAGGCTCCCCACATATTATGGGGTGCTTTTCACAGTTAAAACATAGCTTTTCATAGCAGGGGCATAGAAAACGACAGTAAAATTAAAAGGTCTCAACTGATGCGGAAAACCCCGCCTACACAGGCCAAATGGAGGCACACAGGCGACTGATGGTGCCCCGAATCGTTGGGGCATAGCATAACCGCATACTAACAATCACATAAGAAAGAACTTCCGATGAATATCACCTCCAAAAAAGCTCCTGTTTTTGTGTCTTTTGCTGTGGCTGGCATGCTCGCGCTGAGTGGATGTGTCTCAGTAAATTCTTCAGGATCGTCGTCTGATTCTTCGTCCTCTTCAGCGGCTTCATCGTCGGCTAGTTCTTCGGCTTCGGCTTCTTCGTCTGCGTCGGCCTCTGCTGGTGCTAATGTGTCGGTTGGTCCTGATGGGAATGTGAAGATTTCCGGTAGTGACGGCAAGGGTAATTCGGCGGATGTGAATGTTGGTAAGGGTGGGGATGTGAACGTGTCTGCCTCGGCGTCCTCGGGGGAGACGGTCAAAGCTGATTCTTCGTCCAGCTCTTCGAGTGCCAATGGTAAAGCTGGAGAGTCGGACTCTGACAGCAGTTCTTCCGAATCTTCCACCTCATCGTCTGAGGGGGAACTGACCGTTGCGAACAGTGGTGCATGGGAACTGAAGAAACCCGACGGAACCCACATCGTGGTCTCAGCCAGCGGTGCGTGGACTATGAAAAAGCCCGACGGGTCCGAGATTACTGTTAGTGCGAATGGGGCTTGGTCCACAACCGATGCCAGCGGTAACACCACCGCCATTGTGAGCGCTAATGGGACGTTCGAATCTGAGAACGGTACCCCCACCGCTCCGCAGGTACCTGCTAAACCGAACGATAAAGCAACTACCCCTAAAGCCCCTATCCAGCCCAAGCAGTAAGTAAGGGGTAAGCCCCGCACATAGAGCTGTAGCTGTGTGCAGGCGGGTTGATTTTCACGACGTACTGCTGGCACAGGTTCCGGCAGTCGCGTATGGGTTGTCGGCTGCGCCTTTACTCCCAACTCTGATGAGCCGATTAGCTGTCGAATAAGAAAAGAGAAAATATTGTGAATATTTCCGTCCAAAAAGCTCCTGTTTTTGTGTCTCTTGCTGTGGCTGGCATGCTCGCGTTGAGTGGGTGTGTCTCAGTGAACTCTTCGGGGTCTTCGCCTGAATCTTCTTCCTCTTCATCGTCGGCTAGTTCTTCGGCTTCTTCGTCTGCGTCAGCTTCTGCTGGTGCTAATGTGTCGGTTGGTCCTGACGGGAATGTGAAGATTTCTGGTAGTGACGGCAAGGGTAATTCGGCGGATGTGAATGTTGGTAAGGGTGGGGATGTGAACGTGTCTGCCTCGGCGTCCTCAGGAGAAACCGCATCAGCTGAAGCCTCAGAGGATTCCACCGTATCAGCTGACGACAAAGCTGGCTCTGCAGCTTCTTCTGATTCGGCAGAAGGCAAACTGACGATGAACGACAGCGGCGCATGGGTGCTAGTGAAGCCCGACGGCACCCAGATTACGGTTAATGCGGGTGGGGCGTGGGCGCTGCAGAAGTCCGACGGCACTCACATTACGGTTAACGCCAGTGGCGCGTGGTCCATGACTGATGCTAACGGTAACACCACAACTGTTAACGAGAATGGGGCATTCCACTCTGATAATGGAACTCCCACCGTTCCGCAGGTGCCTGCTAAGCCGAACGATAAAGCGGTCACCCCGACAACTCCTGTTCAGCCCAAACAATAGGCTTAAGGATCTCACCCACGCTAATAAGGTACTGAAACCTGAAGGCGTGGGTGAGCTTCTTAACGGTGTCTTCTAGCGGTTGTGTACACACAGCCGCAGAATACACAATGGAATAGAGGAAACACTGTTCTTCGTCTACAACAGCTTCTGTTTGTGTATCTCTAAGCGCCAATAGAAAAGCTGGGGGAGTCTCTGCCGCTGCCGATAGCGACTCTTCCAAGGCAAAGCTGGATATCTTCTATGACGGGTCGTGGACCATGAAAGACTTCAGCGGCAAAGTCACCGCTGTCGAGTATGACGGCACCCCTTCACCAAATGACGGTACAGTAGCTGTCCCTCTCCCTGTACCTGCTAAGCCGAACACTGACGTCAAAGACCCATTACCCCCCCATCTCTCCAAGTAAGTAACCTGCTGCTAACTGCACATGAATAGAATGCCCCAGCGGTTACCGCATGGAGGTGGCATCGACCACTCTGAATAATAATCGGAGAATGATTGAGGTAAGTGCAATTTTTCGTCCTCAGAACGGCTGATTGGTGACTGGGAAAAGGTATGGCAACGTTGAGATTTCGTAAAAATACAGCGGCGTAAGTAGCCTGTATTTTCTCGTCATGAGAGTGTCAGGATAGTGCTTCTAGAAAGTGTAATGTGTCGCCACGTTGTCAGCGGTTCTTTTCAGGTAGACTGAATATCAGTGCTTTAACGGCCTGCTAGGGGTGAAACCGGTTCCGCACCAGTGAAAGTAGCCGCTAGTGACACGCCCTGCCTTTATGCTGGCTCAACATATGTTGGGATAAGCGTCTGGGGCGGGGACACACACCGATATACACTACCGAAAGGTCTCTCGATGAAATACAAAAAAGCACCGGCCCTACTTTCTCTCGCCTTCGCTGGTGTGCTCGCCCTGAGCGCCTGCGGTGGAGGGTCTGCCTCCAACAACTCGAGCAGCAGCGCAAGCTCCTCCGCATCTTCAAGCGCGAGTTCCAGTGCTTCCGCATCGTCCTCCGCGTCAAGCAGTGCCAGCTCGGACAGCAGCGCAAGCTCCTCCGGGGCAGCTGATTCCAGTGCGTCTGCAGACAGTGATAGCACCGAATCAACCGCCGAGAGCTCCAGTGGTTCAGACTCCAGCAGCGGTGCAGCTGACTCTTCAGCTTCAGCTAAGAGCGGCTCAAGCTCGGGTTCTGAAGCTGAGGGCCTGGAAGACGCAAAAGTGAGCCCTGACGGATCTTGGACTGCGACTGTAAGCGGTAACAAAATAGCTGTTGCTGCAGACGGTTCCTGGGTTATGAATCATGCCCAAGCAACTATCAGCACTGCTGTTGATGGTTCATGGGTTGTTAAGCATAGCAACGGTAACATTTTTACTGTGAAGGCCGATGGAACTTGGGTATTTACTGATGCTGCAGGTAATACCGGAACTTCAGAAGATGGTAAAGCTAATATTCGGATTCCTAAGGTTCCAGATTTAAGCTCTGAGAAGCCGTCAAAGGATGCGGCTTCTCCAAAGACCCCTGTGCAGCCCAAGAAAGTTAACAGCTAATTCTTAGGGGAGCATCCTTCACCTAGCGCCCGTGCATAGGGCGATCTAGAGTCCCGGGCCAGTGCTGAAATTGCACCGGCCCGGGGCTACCTTTATCTACTACAAGCTATAAGGGGTGCGTGACTGATATGCGGAAAGGTTCGCCAATGACGGCTGCTCAAAACGTACCAGTTCTTCTCGTTACGGTTCTCACCGGTGTGCTGGCCTTCGCTTTAACCGGGTGCACCATCAGCGGTGCGGGTGCGCCCACCGGTACTGCCTCATCTGTGGCAGCTGACACCGAGCCCGCCGAAAACCCCGGCGGTGTGCACGCCCTGACCTTCAACACCGACACCGCAGTCGTGCAAACAGACGGTTCTTGGTTTGTCACCAACCCTGACGGAACTCAGCTGCACGTTAACCCCGACGGATCATGGGCCGCAACCGGTAGCGACATCGGCACCATCACCGTAAACGCCGACGGCTCATGGCGGTGGACCGGATCCCCCGAAGGTGGAGTTATTGACGTTAACCGTGACAGATCATGGACCTGGATCGGCGGTATTAATAAAGGCAGTATGCGTGTTAAAACCGACGGAACCTACGACAACCCTGGAGGCGGTGGCACCCCCGTGCTCCCCGCAAAACCAGGTACACCCACGCCCGCCAGCGCACCCGGGGCGGCAACACCCAAAACCCCTATTAACCCCGCCATACCTGTAGAAAAATAGCGGCACCGCACCTTCTGTAAAACAACAGGCTGCTATCGTTACCTTTTTCCCGGTGAACCTCAGAATTCGCAATGTGCAATGCGGCGGAAACTAAATGTACTCATGCGCCCCGGGATGAGCGCCATACCTGAAGAAACAGCCGCGCATTCTCAAAAATAAGCTGTAATTTTCCGGCGTTTACTGAGGTCACCCTGCTAAGCTAATAGCACCACACCGATATATGAACCCCGTTGCATGAAAAGGACAAGATGAATACCGTCTTCAAAAATTCAAAAATATCTGTACTGACTGCTCTTAGCATCGCGGGGCTGCTCACTCTTAGCGCCTGCGGCACCACCAACACCATCTCTGAAGACAGCGCATCCGCAACCCCCAGTGAAACCAGCAGCGCAAACACCACACCGAAGCCCACCGCCAGCGGCAGCAAAGGAGCCGCAGCAGGCAAAACCACCGGTGGTGCAGGCGCAGAAACAAACCCGGGCACGGCAGGGGCATCCACCCAGGCGAACCCCCACGAAAAACCTAAGACCAGCACCAGCCCCAGTGCCGCCGAAACCAGTGCAGACGGCGGCACCCAGACGACTGGCAGCGGGCAGAAACCCGCAACCTCCGCAAGCAGCCCAGCCTGGAAGAACACCGAAAACGGCGGGGCAACCGTCACAGTGGGTACCGCAGGGTCTTGGACCCGCACCAACCCCAATGGTGACACCACCACAGTCAAAGCAGACGGCTCATGGGAAACCCGTTACGCCAACGGTGACACCGCAGAAGTGAGCGTAGACGGGGAATACACCGTTGTTAAAAACGGGTCTCCCACCACTGAAAAACCCGCAACACCGCAGGTTCCTGCTGTGCCCAGCGGGCAGAACGTCACCCCCAAAGCGCCAGCAGAACCCACACAGACCTCCAAATAATTCCGCCTGTTGAGCGGATGATGAGCTGCTTCTCCGAACGTTGGCCTCAAAAACAAGCGGGGGAGCGGCGTGTACCCTGTGGCGGCCCCGACCCTAATAGCAGACAGAGGCACACTACCTGCGGCAGGGTGTACTACGGTATCCCCGCTGCGGCAGTATCCCGCTACAGCTGAGGCGGGAGCCGCCTCGCCAACCCCCCACTGCTTTGGTGCTCTCGCTGTTCACAGGTGGGTATCACAGTATAAACACAGGTCAAACATAGCCACCCCTTATATAGTGGAAGCTATCACTACCGCAAGCCTGCAATAATGCGGGTGCACGAACTGCGGCAGTACAACCCAAACCGTATACCAACCACCACAGAGGAAAACCCTCATGACCACCTCCGCTAGAACCCCCTCCACGCTGCTGAGCTGACGGTCACGCCTTCACATAATCCCTTCGGGAAAGAAGCCGCCTACACCACCGTATGCGGCAGGCGAACAACTGACCCGATAAGGCCGTCAGCTCATAAACCTGTGCGGAAAGAGCAGCGGCGCGTCAGTGCGGAAATAAGGCGCGCCGTACGGCTCAACCACCTCGGCACAGGAAGCTGCCGTTCAGGGGCCACAAGTAACGCTCCGTGCCTCGGGCGGTAGCCCAACAGGCGCCGCATCCAACGGAGGATGCGGCGCCCTACGGTATTACCGGTAGAATGGGTGCTGTACACGAAAACCGCACACACGGTGTACCAGCAGCGAGGAGGCATATATGCGCGACGCAGCTAACGCTTACGCTCGGCGCGCCTTCACCCCTTGCAACACCCCCTGCGCATGCACTGAAACGGATGCGCACACGCTGTGCATCCCCACCCGCACCGCCCTAATGGGGCGTGCCTGGGCTATCTCAGGTACCGCCGTGCTCCTCGGCGCAGCCGGACACACCCTTGCCGGGGCCAGCGCGCCGCACCTTATGATTCTCATCCTGTGCACCGCGCTTGGGGTGCTCATGAGCCTGGGGCTGCTGCTGATTATGAGCCGGATGCGCAACCGCATCCCCCAAGCCCTCACCGCAGGAACCGCCCTAGGCGCCGTTGCCGTACAAGCACTACTGCACACACTCTTTAACCTCTCCCACGCGCCCTCCCTAGCGGGGGAGCACATCGCAGCAGCCCACGCCGGCACCGCCGCGCACGGGGCACATACCCATACGCTGGGCAACCATGTTTTACCAGGAAACACGCCCTATGACTATGCCCCATCGGGCGGCGGGGTAGGCGGCACCCACACCCTCACCCACGCAGCGGCCGAACACGCACATATGCCCATGTTCGGGGTGCACCTAGCAGCAGCTATCGCCAGCCTGGGGGTGCTCTACAGTGCTGAGCGCACCCTCGCTCGCTTAATACGCCTGCTCGCCATGAAAATGCGTGCCCTGGGGGTGGCGCTCTTCACCCCGCCAGCCGTGCTGCCGCTGCTGGGGCGGCGCATCCTGCTGTATGTTCCGAACGCACCCGCCACCGGGCGGGTTGCCACCCTCAAATACTGCCGTATTGAGCGCGGCCCGCCCGCCTTCGTCTGAGAAAGCCAGCGTGCCAGATGGTGCACGCACCCGCACCCGGGTTACCGCAACCCGTGACTCAGACAAGGAAACACTATGCGCACTATTTTGCGTACCCTACTTGCCGCGCTCACGGCAACGCTGCTGACGCTCACCGCCGCGCCCGCTTATGCGCACGACGAGCTCGTCAGCAGCACCCCCGCCGCTGATGCGACCCTCAGCAAGGCACCCACCGAAATCACGCTCACCTACAGCGCTAACCTCATGAACGTTGAGGGCGGCAACCGGGTGCGCGTGACCGACTCGGCCGGCAACTCCCTTGTTGAAGGGAAAGGCGACGCTAAAGTCAGCGGCAACACCGTCACCCAGACCCTCAACCTCAAAGACCCCGCAGCGGATGAAACGTACACCGTCACCTGGCGCGTGGTCTCATCCGACGGGCACCCCATTCAGGGTACCTACAGGTTTACTGTGGGGGCCGGTAAAACCGCCTCGGCACCTGTAAGCAGCGCCTCCGCCGAACAGGGCAGCGAGGCGCAGAACGGGTCGGACACGGAACATAAAGAAGGACTCGCCCCCTGGCTGTGGGGCGGCGGCGGGCTGCTGATCCTGCTGGTCGGGGCGATTGCGATGATGCTCATCCGCAAACGCAACGACGGGCCGGGAACCAGTGAGTAGCCGCACTACCTCAGTAAGCGCAATAGCTGGGGTCGTCCCCTGACCTCAGCTGCGCACAGCACACACCGGGCGGTACCGCCCAGAAAGAGAAAACCAACCATGTTCAAGAATCATCAGAAGCTCGTAACCTTTACCTGCACCGCCGCAGCCGGAATGCTGCTGCTCTCCGCCTGCGGGGGCTCCACCAGCACCGGCGCATCCGGTTCCGCATCAGCCTCCTCTTCGGCAAGCTCATCAGCCTCAGCGGGGGCCAGCGCTGCAGGCGGACAGGGAGCCAGCGCCTCGTCAGGCACCCTAAAAATTGAGGGGGCCTGGGTGAAAGCCAGCAAGGGCGGCATGACCGGCGTGTTCGGCAAAATCACCAATAGCGGGGACAAACCGGTGAAGATCACCAGCGCCTCCTCGACCGCCACCGACACCGTGCAGCTGCACACCACCACCAAAGGCTCAGACGGCGGCACCAAGATGGAGCAGGTGCACGAGTTCACCATTGAGCCCGGTGCCACCCTGGAACTCAAGCCCGGTGGTGACCACATTATGCTCATGGATATGAGCTGCTCGCTCGCCGCAGGCGGGGCGACCACTGTGACGGTCAAGACCGAAGACGGCGCTTCCCTTGAATTTAAGCCGGTGGCCCGCGACTACCAGGGCGCGAAGGAAGAGTACAAGGGTGAAGGCTCCGCGTCAGCCACCGCCGATGCCTCGGCAAGCGGGCATGACCACTCGCATGAGGGACATGACCATGAGCACGGCGGGCACGACCACTCGCATGAGGGACATGACCATGAACACGGCGGGTCCTCAGCCTCCGGGTCGGCCTCAGCCGATGAGCACGCTGACCATGACCACGGCGAAGGATCCCACGAGCATTCGCACGGTGCGGCAGGGGCCTCCGAATCGCCGCTGCCCGAGTGCAAGTAGCCGCAGCACCGCGCTAATACCGTAAATCGCTCTATGGGAGGCGGGTAAACCGATGGCGTCAGGTCATCACACGGTGCCTTGCGGTGCAGGACTTTTGAGCCCTGCACCGCAAGGCACCGGCCCCGCCGCGAAACCCAGAAAAAACAACGGTAAACCACTCAGAACCGAAAAACTGTTTGGTAAAATAAATGGACTTAAGTCGCACCGGATCGGACGGTAACCGGCCCTATTGTACCTACTGTAGGAAAGCCCGTAACCGGTGCAGCAGGATGCTACCGCCGTAGCATCCAGAATGCGCACACCACCTTACAACCACCACGAGTAGCGCAGGATAAAACATGCCACCCGAAAACCCACATAAAACCACAGATACTGCGGGGCAGACGCCCCTAGGCGCGATGCGCCGCCGCACCGTCATTACCGGCGCCGCCGGGGTAGGGGTCGGCGCTGTTGCCGGGGCCAGCGCCCACGCGCTGCTGTCACCGCCCCGCTCGGACATGTCGGTCCCCGGGCGGAAACCCGCCGACATTGCCCTCACCGACGCCACGGCAGGATTCTACGGTGAACATCAGCAGGGGATCGCCACAGAATCCCAAGCGCACGCCCGGTTCATCGCCATTGATCTGAACGAAAACCTCCACGCCGAGGCAATCCAGCGGCTCCTGCGTATCCTCACCAACGATGCTGCGGCGTTGACGAGAGGAACCGCCCCGCTCACCGACCAGGAACCTGAACTTGCCCAGGTCAGCGCGAACCTGACCGTCACTATTGGGTTCGGCTCCCGCATCTTCGATATCGCCGCACCCGAGAAAAAACCCGGCTGGCTCGCGCCCCTACCGGCGTTCCCCGCCATCGACAAGCTGCAGGACGCCTACACCGGCGGCGACCTGCTGCTGCAGCTATGCTGTGACGACCTCACGGTACTCTCCCACGCCCAGCGGATGCTCACCAAAGACACCCGCTCCTTCGGGCGTATTAGGTGGGTGCAGAACGGGTTCCTGCGTGCTTTCGGGGCGGGCACCGGCACACCGCGTAACCTGTTTGGGCAGGTAGACGGCACCGTGAACCCCACCGCCGACCCCGCCGCAAACCCGGGACGCGGCGGCGCCAGCCTCGACGACATCGTGTGGGGCAAAGGCAACGCCAGCGCTGGTTACCCGCAGGCGTGGGAACCCGGCGGCACCTCCGTGGTGATTCGGCGCATCCACATGAACCTGGACATCTGGGATGAGGTAGACACCCCCGCCCGTGAGGACGCGATCGGCCGTAAACTTTCCAACGGGGCACCACTGACCGGGACAAAAGAATTCGACGACCCAGACTTCGCCAAAACCAACAACCTGGGGTTTGAAATGATCGCCCCCTACGCGCATATTCGCCGGGCCCGCGGGGAAGAACTCGATAAAAAACCGTGGGAGCGCATCCTGCGCCGCGCCTATAACTACGACGAACCCGTGGCGAACGCGGGCGGGCTGTCCCGGCACGGGGAGGTATCCGGCGGTATCTCCAACGCGGGCCTGATTTTCGTGGCATACCAGACCGACCCGGTGCAACAATTTGTGCCCATTCAGAAACGACTCGAAAAACTCGATATGCTCAACACATGGACGATTCCTATCGGGTCGGCGGTTTTCGCTATCCCCGCGGGGGTACGTGAGGAAGGCGGGTATATCGGCGAAAGCCTCTTCACCTAGCCACCCAGAATGTACGCGCATACCTAACACGCACCATCGCACACACCACAGATAAAAAGAACTATGGCTACTATGTCTTCACAACCGCAGAAAACCGAGGCAAGCCCCAAGAGCGCCGCCGTGCGCCCCGGGCTGAGCGCACCCTGGATTGCCGCCTACGCGGGCGTGGGGCTGCTGGTGCTGATTATTTCACTGCGCATTACCGCCGCCAACGCCGCAACGGACTTAGCGGATGCTGGTGCGCTCGTGCGTTGGGGGCTGCCCATCACCGAGGTTGTGCATAACTTTGCAATGGCGACGACTATGGGCGCGCTAATCTTCGCGATGGGCATTATTCCCCGCTACGCCGCCGATGCCGCCGGAACACGCCACGGCACACGCTCCGCACACAATACCGCTGAGAAAGAGTACAAGCCGTTCGCTGATGTGCTGAACCTTGCCGCCGCCTCCGCCGTGCTGTGGACTCTAGCGGCGCTGGCTGTGCTGATTCTTTCCTACGCCGATATTTCGGGGCGGCCCATTGGCTCCGGTGCCGAGTACGCCAGTGAGCTGATCAGCTACGTCACCACGTTAGATGCGGGCAAAGAAAAAGGCATGACCGTGGTGGTCGCCGCCGTGGTCGCCACCGCCTGTTTCGGGGTGCGTTCACTCATGGGGCTGTTTTTCATCTTCATGATCTCGCTCGTCGGTATCGCGGATATGGCGCTTTCGGGGCACTCCTCGGGCGGGCAGGACCATATGGGCGCCGTTAACTCCCTGGGGCTGCACCTGCTGGGGGTGAGCATCTGGTGCGGCGGGCTGATCGCGCTGGCGTTTATCTCGCGCGGTATTTCGGGTAAGGATGCGGGCACCGGCACCGTCGTTGAGGAGCGCCGCGGCGAACACACTGCGGCATCTCGTCGCGTGCCGATGGCCCATGCGGTACTGCGCCGCTACTCTCTGCTTGCCCTCATCGGGTTCATTCTCGTGCTGCTCTCGGGCATTACGAACGCGGGGGTGCGCATGTCGTCGTGGCGGGACTTAGGCACAGACTACGGCAAGATTGTGCTCCTAAAACTAGGGCTGACCCTGATTCTGGGAACTATTGGCGCGGCGCACCGCCTCAGGCTCATTCCCGCGCTCGCCGCCGGTAAGATGAGTGGCACACGCGCCCTGTGGAGCGCCATAGCTGCTGAGCTTGTGATTATGGGGGCGGCCTCCGGGCTGGGGGCTTCGCTCTCACGCACGCCGCCGCCGGTTCCGGAAACTCTCGCGCCGGATGCCACGCCGGTGCGCATTATCACCTGGTACGATATGCCGCCCGAGCCGCATTTTCAGCGCTGGTTCACCGAGTGGCGTTGGGACTGGTTCTGGGTTGCTGTGCTGGGGTATCTGGCGATTGTATACCTGTGGGCGTTCGTGAAAGTACGCCGTGCGGGTGACTCTTGGCCCGTAATGCGCGCCGTCTCCTGGATGTTAGGGCTGCTGGTGCTGAACTACATCACCTCCGGCCCGCCCGCCGTGTATTCGCGTGTGCTGTTTTCGGTGCACATGTTTGAGCATATGGTGCTCACGATGGTCGTGCCGATTCTGCTGGTATTAGGTGCGCCTGTGACGCTGCTGCTTAAGGCGTTGGAGCCGCGCCAGGACGGCACGCGAGGCCCGCGCGAGTGGATTGTGCGCATTGTGCATTCGGGGTGGTCGAAAGTTGTTACGCACCCCATTTTTGCCGCCGTCAATTTTGCTGGCTCAATCGTTGTTGTTTATTTCACGCCGCTTTTCGGGGTGATGCTGCGGTACCATATCGGGCACGAATTCATGATGATTCACTTTACGCTCACGGGCTATATCTTCATGCTGGTGCTTATTGGCATTGACCCGATTCCGCACCGCCCCCAGTACCCGATGCGCCTGATTATGCTGATCGCAACCCTGGGGTACCACGCCTTCGTGGGTATTTCGATCATGAACTCGAAGGCCCTGCTGGCTGCCTCCTGGTTCGGTAACTTGGGGCGCACCTGGGGCCTGTCGGCGCTGGACGACCAGAAGATGGGCGGTGCGCTCATGTGGGGTATCGGCGAAATCCCGACCATGATCGTGGCGGTTGCGGTGGGCTTCCAGTGGGCAAAGGCCGACAAAAAACTCGCTGCACGCATTGACCGGCAGGCCGACCGTGACGGGGACGCCGAACTGAATGCCTACAACGAAATGTTTGAGCGTCTGCACGAGGAGGACACGCGCCGCGGCCTATAACCGTGTGCCAGAAAGCCCCGCCTGGGTTCTATGATGATGCCCCCTTTGCGGGTTTTTCGTCCCGTGAGCGTGACGTGCTGGCGGTGGTTTCTCCCGGAGGCTCTTCTCATTATGTGGATGTCTGCCCTGACCGTCGCGCCAACAAAAGCCTGCGGAATATAATAAACCCCATGACTAACAACGCAGCATCAGCCCCCACCTTCGAAGAATGGACCGGGGAAGCATCCCCGCAGGCCGTATCTATTCTCTCCGGTAAAGGCGGCCTTATTGTATCCCCCACAAAGGTCGGTTACATTCTCATGGCAACCGACGGCGAAGGACTAGAACGTAAGTTTGACGCGAAACAGCGCAAGCGCCAGAAGCCTGGCGTTGTGCTGTGCGGTTCCATGGAGCAGCTTGAGGCTCTCGCCCAGCTAACCCCGGAAATCCGCGACTTCTACCAGAAGCACTGGGACGAGGACATCCTGCTGGGGTGCATCCTGCCGTGGCGTGAGGACGCCGAGAAGTACCTGCCGGATGAGACCACCAAGGAACTGGCCCGAGACACCCGCGCGACCAGCTGCTTCGTGATCCGCTTCGGTGTGCCCGGTGAGCAGATCGTGCGTAAGCTGTGGGAAGGCGGGCGCCTGACCTTCGCAAGTTCAGCAAACCCCTCCGGTATTGGCAATAAGGGCCGTGCCAGCGGCATTGGTGAGCGCATTGAAAGCAGCGTGGATTTGATTATCCGCTCCGACGAGTACGTGAAGTCCATCCAGCCCGATAAGTCTGAGGAGACCCGCCACGAGCAGGGCGTGATGGTGTCCATGGTTGATGATGAAGGCAAGATTGTCCCCGAACAACACGGCGAGCGTGGGGTAACCCCCGCACCGGTGCTGATCCGTAAGGGCCTGGATTATGAGGCGATTATGCGTCACCTCTCCGACTCGTTCCCCAGCTGGGACTACCGCCACGGTATGTACTACTAGGATGGCGTATCCGGCGGGGAAACCGCCGAACCTGCGCCGTTAGCCTCCGTGTGTGAACGCACAGTGTGCAGGGTCTAGAAACCAGATAGTCTCCCGCCCCAACCGGCCTGTAGCTGGTTGGGGCGGGAGCTTTTATGTGGGGGTATCGTCGGAGTGTTCTGCCGGTGAGTCATCGGGGAGGGCGGAGGCATCCGGGGGCTGCTGCGGCGCGAGTGATTGCGCGATACCGTCGAGGATGATGGTGATCTTGCAGATGAGCCAGTCATACGGGTCACGCGTAAAAACATCCAGTATTGCCTGTTGGGCCTGCTCCCGGTAGGGGTCAGTATCCTGGTCCTGATCCTGCTGGTGCGGTGCGGGCTGGTCTTGTCCCACCTGCTCCAGGATGTTCTCCCGCCCCGGGCCGCCATCGGGGATGAGGGCATCAATATGCTCGACTCCGCGCCTGTTGTCGATCACCATATCGAACAGGGTGTCGCAGGCAATAACAGCGTTTTCGGGGGTGAACCCGCGGCGAATTAGGGCGGCGCATAGCTCTTCCAGGAAGTACATTGCCACGGCGGGAACCACTCCGCGTGCGGCTTCGGTGGCGGAGCCGGGGTATTTCTCAAAACTGCGCCACAGGTGCACCGCCTGGGAATGGAGGATGTCCCGCCAGTGCCCTTCAAGCGGGGGCATTTCAACTTGGGAGAACGCATAGTTCAGGCCCATTCGTACAAGCTCGTCGCGGTCGGGGGCGTACCGGTAGAGGGTGCTTTCACCCACCCCCAGTTTTTCGCGTACCGCCGCGAAGGTGAGGTTTGGGAAACCAACGTCAATGACTGCCTGCGCTATCTGGTCATGGGTGATGCGGGGCGGGCGTCCGCGTCGTGATTGGGTCTGGTCCATGGTGAAGTCCTTGTGTGCGCTGTGTGGTTGTTTGTTTTTCACCGTCTACTTTCGATACTACGCTACTGGGCAGAGTTTTATCAGTCATCGGTGTGTTCTGGCTTGTGGAATACCTTTGCGGGGTTTCCCGTGCGGAGAACATGCTGTGCGGGGATGTGGGCTCCCGGTGTGGGTTTGCGCCTGCGGAATACCGCCCAGCCACACAGGTTTTCAATAAGTGCAGCCTACCCTAATAATTGACTTTACGTTAGCTTAAGCTTACTTTTAAGGGTGTGTGGTCTAACCGCATATGAGAGGTGGCCCACCCCCGCCCCTCGCCAACACGAAGGTACAGCAATGACGCGGTGACACCGCAGAAAGAAGGCGCATCAATGGTACAGCGTCAGTTTCCCAAACCGAGCGAACTCATGGAATTCATGCAGTTCAAAAAGCCTAGCCTGGACTTCACCGGAAACCGCCTGGAAAAAGCGCTGACCATCTACGACCTGCGCAAAATCGCTAAGCGCCGCACCCCCGCCGCTGCCTTCGACTACACCGACGGAGCCGCCGAAGGCGAATTCTCCATGAACCGTGCCCGCCAGGCATTCGAAGACATCGAGTTTCACCCCGGCGTGCTCACTGATGTTTCGACCGTAGACACCACCACCGAGGTACTGGGCGGCACCTCCGCCATGCCGTTCGGTATTGCCCCCACCGGCTTCACCCGCCTGATGCAGACCGAAGGCGAGATCGCGGGATCTGGAGCCGCTGGCGCGGCAGGCATACCGTTCTGCCTCTCAACACTGGGCACCACCAGCATTGAGGATGTGCGCAAGGTAAACCCCGACGGGCGCCTCTGGTTCCAGCTGTACGTGATGCGTGAGCGTGAAATCTCCTACGGGCTGGTTGAACGCGCCGCCAAGGCCGGGTTCGACACGCTCTTCTTTACCGTGGACACCCCGGTGGCCGGTGCACGCCTGCGCGATAAGCGCAACGGTTTCTCCATCCCGCCGCAGCTGTCGCTCAAAACCGTAGCGAACGCTATCCCGCGCCCCTGGTGGTGGTACGACTTCCTGACCACCCCCAAGCTGGAATTCGCCTCGCTCTCCTCAACCGGCGGTACCGTGGGCGAGCTGCTGAACGCGGCGATGGACCCCTCCATTAACTATGAGGACCTGAAAGAAATCCGCAGCATCTGGCCCGGCAAGATCGTCATTAAGGGCGTGCAGAATGTTGAGGACTCCAAGAAACTTGCCGATTTGGGTGTGGACGGTATTCTGCTGTCGAACCACGGCGGACGCCAGCTGGACCGCGCACCCGTACCGTTCCACCTGCTCCCGGAGGTAGTGCGTGAAGTCGGTATGGACACCGAGGTGATGGTTGATACCGGGATTATGAACGGCGCCGACGTGGTGGCCTGCCTGGCACTGGGTGCGAAGTTCACCCTGATTGGGCGCGCCTACCTGTACGGGCTGATGGCAGGTGGCCGCCGCGGCGTGGACCGCACCATCGAAATTCTCTCCGAAGAGGTGCGCCGCACCATGAAGCTGCTGCAGGTGCAGAACGTGGCTGAGCTGGAGCCCAAACACGTAACCCAGCTGCGCCGCCTGCAGCCGATTCCGAAGCACTAAAATCTGCCCGCACCATGTAATAGCCCGCCCGCCGGATATCCCGACGGGCGGGCGCACTTATTTATAAAGTACGGGCGGAAAGAAAAACTATCTGCCGGACAAAACTATTGGCGTGCGAATGAGGAACAACCTCGCAGGCCGCCATAACAACAGGGGAGCAGGAGACTCTATGACAGAATATGACGGCGTATTGCGGGGCGAGTTCATAAACTTTGACCGCCCGGTGAACACGCCCGCACCGCTGGCATAATAGGGTGAAACGAGCGCACCCTGCTGCTAAGCGGGGTCTGGGCGCGAAACCATAGGGGAGAGAATCGTGAGCGAAACCAGCAACCAGCATTCCGGGCAAGATCATACCGGGCAGAAAACCGTGCGCGTGCGCGCCAGCGAACTCATCGGACGATCCTGGCTCAACACCGGCGAGAAGAACCTAGACCTGCAGGCTCTTCGCGGCAAAATCGTGATCCTCGACTTCTGGACCCTGTGCTGCATAAACTGCCTGCACGTGCTCGACGAGCTGCGCCCCCTCGAAGAAGAATTCTCGGATGTGCTCGTCACCGTGGGTGTGCACAGCCCCAAATTTGAGCATGAGGCAGACCCGGCAGCGCTCGCCGCAGCCGTAGACCGCTACGACATCAAACATCCCGTACTCGACGACCCCGAACTCACCACCTGGCAGGCCTACACCGCCCGCGCCTGGCCCACGCTCGTGGTTATCGATCCTGAGGGGTATATTGTGGCGCATCTTTCCGGGGAGGGGCACGTGCAGGGGCTTACCTCACTCGTGCGTGAACTCGTTGCCGAACATGAGGAAAAAGGTACCCTGCACCGAGGCGACGGCCCCTACGTGCCCCGACCCAAAACCGAGGGAACATTCGCTTTTCCGGGGAAAGCTATTGAACTCCCCACAGAGTTCGGACCCAAAAACCTGTTCGGCACCGGCTCACGCACCTACCTGGTGTCCGATACCGCCAGGCACCGCATCCTGCAGGTTGCCGAAGACCTCAACACGGTGCTGACAACCTACGGCGGGGGAGAGGGCGGCGAAAAAGGCGACGCCGACGGAACCAGAACCACTGCACGCTTTAACGAACCGCAGGGGCTTGCTTTGGTACCCGCCGAACTCCGCGAAAAACTCGGGTACGATGTGCTGATCACCGACACCGTGAATCACCGACTGCGCTCGCTGAACCTGCGCACGGGCGAGGTTCGTACCCTTGCAGGCAACGGCGTGCAGCGCGTGATTGATGGAGACAACGCCGTCACGGGCAATGCAAACCATATCCCTGCGGATACGCCCGCCACCGCTATAGCGCTCTCATCCCCGTGGGATGCGGTCTACTCGCGTGAAGCTGGGCAGTTCGTGATCGCGATGGCTGGCACCCACCAGCTCTTCGGCTACGACCCCGTCTCTGAAACCGTCAGTATTTTTGCGGGCGCCGGGGTTGAAGGGCTGCAGGACGGTACCGCCGAGGACGCATGGTTTGCCCAGCCCTCCGGCATTATTGAGGCGCGTGACGGCAGTCTGTGGGTCGCCTGCTCGGAAACCAGCGGGCTGCGCCACGTAACCTTTACGCGGGACGAACATGGGCACCAGAGTGTACAGGTGACCTCTGCCGTAGGGCTGGGACTATTCGATTTCGGGTTTGTGGACGGTGACTCGCAGACCTCCCGCATGCAGCATCCGCTGGGACTCGCGGAGCTTCCCGACGGCTCTATCGCGGTGGCAGACACCTATAACGGCGCGATTCGCCGCTGGGATCCTGCCGCGAAGGAACTAAGCACCTTGCAGCGCGGACTCGCCGAACCTGCCGACCTTCTAGTGGAGCATAGTCCGGACGAGGATCCCCGCCTGATAATCGTGGAAACCAATGCGCACCAGTTGGTGCGTGCCGCAATTCCGGCGCAGGCGCAGAAAGTGGACGAAGGGGCGATTACAACCGCCCGACCCGCTACGAAGCTTACCGGCGGAACCCTCGAATTTACCTCGCGGTTTACCGTGCCGACCGGGCAGAAACTCGATACCCGCTGGGGAGACCCGACCCAGCTGAAAATCTCATCCACCCCCGAAAACTTCCTGCTGGACGGTGCCGGTACCTCCCAAGGGCTCAGCCGTACCCTCGTGCTCAACCCCGAAATTCAGGAGGCGGTGCTGCACATTACCGCCCGCGCCGCCGCCTGCGACGGTACCCCCGACGGCGATATTCCCGAGCACGCCGCATGCCACCTGTACCAGCAGGATTGGGGTATTCCGGTCATCGTCACCGGTGATGCCGCGGATGAGAGCGAACTTGTGCTGGATTTGCGGGGGATTAACTAGAGCCCGCCCTGTGAGGCTATAAACGTCTGCGATATTGCAGAAAATAACTTTTAGCCAAAAAGTCACCAAAGGCGCATACATAAAACAAGAACGGTATGACGGGAATTACATACGTACTAATAGTGCACTCACTGTGAGCTATTCTTTATCTATGCGTATTCACTCTCCCGTCGAGAAGCTCCTGACTGCCTGGGTCATTGGCGTTATCGTGTCCCTCGTGGCGGCCGCTGGCGCGCTTTTCGCCACCAATAAACTGGTGTACGGGCCGGAGGGGAAAGTACGCGAATATTTCCACGCACTCCAAACGGGCAACGGATCATACGCGCTGGGGCTGCTCGGGGCCAGAATCCCCGACGGGGACCCCGCTATGCTCGACGGCGACACGCTGCGGCGTGCAGCCTCAACCCTCAAAGATGTGCAGATTGACGTCATAGAAAAAGACCCCAACGGCAATAAAGCAACAGTGCGCGCCTCCTACACTATTGACGGCAAAAGCGAACACACCGATTTCCGGCTCCACCAGGCGGGCACCCACTGGGGGGTCTTCGACCGTTGGGATATTGAATCGGGGGAGCTGCCCACCCTCAAAGTGAAAATCGCGGGGGTTGAGGCGGCCACCGTGAATAACCGTAAAGTCGCCGTCGATCAGGGCGAGGCATCATTCCCGGTATTCTACCCCGGGGTGTACACGGTCGCCTACGACTCCGCAGTGTACACCACCTCAAAAAGCGTGCAGCCGGTGCTCACAGCAGATGCGTCCTCCCAGGCCGATATAGCCCTGGAACCAAGCGAAAAGGCGCTGGAATCCGTACAAACCCAGGTGCGTTCCTACGTTGATAAATGCGCGGCCCAAAATACCCTATACCCGTCCGGATGCCCATTTGAGTACTCCTTCGGTGGGCGAGTAGATGGGGCAGTGAAATGGTCAGTTATTGAATACCCGCAGCCGAAAGTAACCGCAGAATCAGACAAAACGTGGAAACTCTCACCCGCAGAAGGCAAAGTAAAAATCTCGTTCGAGCAGCTGGATTTATACACGGGAACCCATAAAGAAATAACAAAAGAAATCCCGTTCACACTCAAAGGCATGGCCGAGGTAGACGCGAAATCCGTGCGCGTCTCCTTCTGAAACACTGCGCCAGTATTATCCCCCGTTCCCGCCAGCAGGTAAACGCCCCGTATTCGCAGCACCCACACTAAGACCGGCTGCACCCCAGAAAACCACGCGCCCGAACGGCAGGAATAGGGCGGCAGAAACCGCGCGCCCCACTAGGCTATGAGCGCTCATACCACTAAAGTGGAAAGTATGGCAGAACGCGCACACGAAATCAGCAGCAAACACGGCACCGCCGAACACATCTACCACCCGCGCATCCGCTCCTACGGCAGGCGCGTCGAAGCGGCACTACCGGGCACCCTCACACTCATCGCCGCGCTCGCCTTCCTCGGCTACAAACGGCCCGCCCTGCCCTACACCATAGTGACGCTGCTCATCGCGTTCTGCGCCGGTATCAGCCTCTACTCGGTGCTCAAACCCACCATTGTGGCCCTGACCGACACCCACGTGCTGCGTGCCCGCCTCATCGGCTGGAAAGCTGTGCCGCTCAAAAACATAGACCACACCATCCTCGTTGAAAAGCTCTACCCCAAGCAGGCGCACGGCAAAAAAACCACCGGCATGGGGCGGCTGCGGTACCGCCCCGTCCCCGCTATGTGGGCCATCGGCAAAAACAAGAAACCTCTCATGCGCCTGGACGGGCGCGTCTGGGATGCAAAAACAATGCGCACCGTCTCCTCAAAACTCTCGGAGCAGACCACCGTCTACCAGAAAGCGAATGTGCTCGATATTGATAAGCTGCACCCGCACCTGATCACCTTTAACGAGCTGCACCCCGGCTGGCGCTCAGCCACCATTGCCGTGGTCGCTGCGCTCGTCATCCTGCTGCTGGGGGCCGGGGCGCTACTGCCCGAAGAAACAGCACGCGCCATCCACCTGATTTCCTCATAGAAGCCACCTACACAACACAACGGGGGCGGTACGTTCGACAACATACCGCCCCCGAAGCCTAGACGCACCCTACTTAGCCCGCGAAAGAACCGCCACCAAATACTCCGAATCCTCGGTGAAAGGACGCAAATCCCAGGTGCTGTAAGTGGCATCCACATTAAAACCGGCCTGGCGCGCATCCGCAAGGAACTGCTCAAACGAATAATCCCGTCCAGGGCCGGAACCATACCCCACTACGGCCCGGCCGCCCGGGGCCAGCACCCGATAAAAATTCTCAACCACAGGGTACCGGGTAGAACGCGCCAAAAAGCCCATCACATTCCCCGAACACACCAGCAGCTCAAAACCGTCCTGATCGGCTTCACCGTTGAACCCAAGAGCCTGCGGCAAATCCGCCAAATCAGCGGTGACCCAGGAAGCCTCGGGGCACACACGGGTCGCCTCATCAATCAGCTCAGGGTCAATATCCACACCGGTGACGCGGTGCCCCAGCGCGTGCAGCTGCTTACCCACCCGGCCCGGGCCGCACCCGGCATCCAGGATTTTTGCCCCTCGGGAAGCCATCGCATCCAGAACACGTGACTCACCGCCCAGGTCGTTACCCTCAGCCTCCATCTGCTTAAAACGCTCAATATACCACTGCGAGTGGCCCGGGTCGTTTTCCTTCTTAATGAGCCACAGCGACTTTTCGCGCTCGCCGGGGGCATTGAACTGTATCTCAGCCATCAGTTGCCTTTCTATAGGGTGGAAGTGTGTGCACGTCTTCGTTGCGGGCGGGGCCGCGTGGGAGCGAACACGGGCCGCATAAAGAGCATCATTGCGCTCTTTATGCGACCCGGTGTATCTGCTTTGCGGGCGCCCTCTAACAGTCTACTTCTTTGCCGCCGCCTTCTGAATAATCTGCTGGCTGCGCAGCTTCGCCATAGAGGCAGAAGCGGCACGTGAGCTGGGCTTCAGAGGCGGGCGCGTAGCAGCCTGAGGCACCGACAGCTCAGCGGGGGAACGCCGCGACTTGAGCATGCTGGCCCCCGGTGTGTACCGCTTACGCGGCCCGTTGAAACTAGCAGAAGGAGAAGTCACCACGCCGGTGGAAGAGCCAGCCGGTACTGGCTGAGCACCTGCCGATTTAGCGCGCACCGCCTGCTGCCGCATCCCCAGCCGGTACGCTTTCGCGGCGCTGGTGGTCTTGGCCGCCTCCGCACCGCCGCCTGCAGGCTGCGGCTTATTCGCGGGTTGTGTGGGCTGTACACGTGCAGGCTGGATCTGCTGTGCGGTTTGGCCCGAGCCGGTGCCGCCCTGCTGTGGCTGGGAGGCTTTCTGCTGCCCCACCTGAGTCAGGGGCTCGGTGGCATCGTTGGGCTTCTGCGTCGGCACCGGAGCAGTGGCCTGCGCCAAGTCCTCAGACGCCTGAGCGGCAGAAGCTGCCGGGGCTGACGTTTGAGCTTTCTGAGCGGGAGAGGAGGCGTCCTGAGCCTTCTGCTGCTTTGGCTGCTGTGCAGCGGCCTCTTTCGATGCCGTTGGAGAAGCCGCGGCAGGCTGCTGCGCTGCCGTATTCTTCGCGGTTTTTTGGGGCTGAACCGAACTCTGCGCGGGGGCGACCCCAGCGGCCGTACCCTGTTGGGGCGCTGCGGGCTGCTGCTGGGATGCACTCTGCCGCTGAGCTGCGACGTTTTGCTGCGTGGAAGCACCCTGGCCCTGCGCGGGCTGCCTACCCTGTTTCACGGGTGCGGGCTGCTGCGCATTCTGGGATTTCGATACGGCAGCCTGAGGCTGGGTCGGCTGTTCGGAAGCAGGCGCCTTCTGCTGCGCTGGTGCGGTGCGGCCCACCTGACCGTGAGAGACATTGTCCACAGCGGCGGGCCGGGCCGGGGCCTGAGTCGCCGAGCTGCCCTGCACTGGTGCGCGCTGCTCTGAGGCTCCTGCTGCCGAAGCGGCGGCCTGAGCGGGCTGCGCCTCCTTGGGGGCGTTCGGGTCTTTAATGGCGCCGAATTCAACCAGCAGATCATCCATAAGCTGCTTCACGTCGCTCGTTCCCGCTACGGGGCCGCCCGCCAGCATCCCGTCGGAACCCAGGATCACGGCCATTGGGGTGCCGCGGCCAAAGTTGTGCATTGCCGCATGCTTGGGATCCACCAGCGCCTCAACGCCCTCATCCAGTTTCTCCAGCTTATGGGCCTGACGAATCTTCTCTTCACTGCTGAACACGGGGTGCAAACCCAGCTGCGGCAGCAGCTTCTGCCACCGGGGAATAGTCTTCAAAATAGGGGTGCAAGAACCGCACGTGGGAGAAGCAAAAAACAGTACACGCGCCTGCACACGAGACATATCGCGCAGGGTGGTCACACGCCCATCGGTCGTGTAAATAGAGGCGTAAGGGATGGGAACCCGCACATAATCCTCGGACTCATCAGCTGCGGAGGGCAGCACCACCTCGGGAATATCCGGGGCGGGCTCGGCCAGGGACTCGCCCCGCTGAATAGCCCACAGGGTCAGCGCGATCAGGCCCGCGCCAACAGCCCACAGCCACCCGGAACCGTTAAGGCCCACCAGCTCATACACCAGTGCCTTCCCGCCAACGAAGGAAGCCACCACGGTGAGAATACCCGCAATGGTCAGCGCAATATTACGGATCAGCGTGTAACGGCTCACCGGTGCCGCTGATTTCTTCCCGAAGCAGTTACAGCCTTCGGTGCGGCCGGTAGCCAACGCCCGAGCAATCACCACCAGGTAGAACACCATAAGCGCACAGGAGGCTATGGCGAACACCGGGAACAGCGGGCCGGGGGCGAACAGAAGCCCGGCGGCGAGCACCAGCTCAGCCCACGGCAGTACAGCGGGGGTGAGCTTCAGTGGCGCAACCGAGTCTAAACCTAAGTTCAGAATACCTTCAACGGTGCTAGAAGGGTCTTTAGCCTTAGCGATACCGCTGGCCGTGAGAGTAACAACAAGGATAGAAGTGCAAAGCAGAAGGGGAGTCATGAGTCCTTGAAAAATTGGGGCCAGAAAATTGTTGTCCTTCCCATACTACTCTCGTTACGTATAAAGATGCGCTTTAATTGCAAGGCTGTGCACATCATTTTTAAAAAATAGCGTCCCGAAGTGCGAAAAAACGTGTGAGCGCATGAATTTCAAGTGTGCAAAGACGAATATTTTTAAGCCCCCGAGCGGATATGTTAGGCCCCACCATGCATATAAATAGGGAGATTTGTCACACACACCGTTACACTGGTGCTTTAGAAAAGTTTCAAGTGACAGGGGTAAAATACGGGTAAACGGGGCGCCGGATGCGGCACCACCCAACGTACACCTGTACAGGTTCGTGCGTACCGCCTGAACCCTGCGGTGAGGCGCATCAGCGCCCGTCGCTACCGTTGCAGTGGAGGTTTCCCATGTCCATAGTCGTCACTGAACCTAAATCCCTGGCCCTTGAAATACTTGATCTTGAGACCGACATATTCGCAACAACCGACAAAAACGCAACTATTGAGGTGCCCCATGCAGAGCTTTTCACCGTGCGCACCGACGAAGGCGCCATACAGCTCACCCAGACAGAACACTACTGGCAGTCACCCTTCGCAACCCGCCCGTCACTGCTGCACTTTCTGACACGCCCCAGGGTAAAAATCACCGTCCCCACTGGGACGTTTCTTGACGCGTTACGGGTGCGCACCAGCTCGTACTGCACTATCGGCGGGATGCGCGCCAGCTACGCCGACCTGACCGCCACCGAAGGCACCATCCGGTGCAGGAACTCTGACTTTTCACACGTTCAGGCGCGGGCGTCATCGGCGTCGGTCCTGCTGGCGAACTGCACCGTTGATGAGGACGCAAGCCTTAAAGTGGCTGGCGGGGCGGTGCTCACGGTGGGCACGTTTGATGAGATGCCCGGCTACCGGGTGCGGGAGGCAACCGGCAGCGTGGAAATATTCGGAAAACAATGCCGCACCGGCGACTCGTACGATGCCGAGAACCAGCCGAGCGTGTACATCACCTGCTCCGGCGGGCACGTGGAAGTCGAATAGGTGCAGCGTCAGCAACCAGGCTTATAAGAAGGGGAAGAAAAACGATGAAAGCCAGTTTTATCACCGGAATCCGAAGCGCCGAAGCGCGTGAGATTGAAGATGCACACCCCCAACAACCAGATGAGACCCTCATCCGGGTTGCCCATGCGGGCATCTGTGGAACCGACCTTGAGCTGTACGACGGCACCTCAAACTACCTGCGGCGCGGTCTGACCGAGTACCCGCACCATTACGGGCATGAGTGGGTGGGCGTGATCGAAGCCCCGCCGCAGACTGTTCACGGCACTCAGCTGAAACCCGGTGCGGTGGTCACCGGAAGCACCATGATTCCCTGCCTGATATGCGATTTTTGCCAGCGCGGGCGTCGGAACCTCTGCACGAACCTGCGCGAAGTTGGTCTCTATGAGCACGGTGGGGCGGCGGCGCAAAAGCTTGTGATGCCAGCGCACGTGCTGACCGTTATTGACGACGGCCCGGGTGCAGAGCCGCATCCCGAATATATTCTGATCGAGCCTCTCGTGACGGTTCTGGAGGGCTTGGCGAAAGCCACCCCGGAACCCGGTGATAGGGTACTGGTGCTGGGCGGCGGCACGATCGGCACCCTCGCGGCACTGGTGCTGGGGCAGTACCCCGTTGAGGTGGCGGTGGTTGATCCCTCACAGCCCGTGCACCTTGCCGAGCTTGGGATTCAAACCTACAAGACCGTAGATGCACTCCCCGCCGGGAACTGGGATGCCGTATGGGAGTGCTCCGGCTCCGCTGCGGCGCTGCAAGCTACGCCGTCTCTGCTGAGGAACGGGGGCGCGGCGGTGCTGATCGGCTTCCCGCCAGCGCAGACCGGCCTTGACGCCTCAGAGCTTGCCCTGCGGGGGCAGTACCTGGTGGGTGTGCGCCACGGCATCGACCACTATGCGGCTGCCGCGCAGTTCGTGCGGGAGCACCGGGACGAGTTGGGTGCACTCATCGACAGCAGCTACAGCCTCGACGATGCGCAAGCCGCCTTCGAGCGCCTGGAAGCAGGGGAGCGGGAACGCCCCAAAGTGATGCTGAGTATCGATAAATAGTCCCCTAATTTTTCGCCAGAAAAAGGCTCTTTATTTCAATAAAGCATTAGAAAATCCGCTTTATTGGAATAAAGAGCCTTTTTAGGTACCGAACCTAACAGCCGATACCTGGCGCGGCTTGGGGATTAGTTAATTTACCCAACCCACTGGTTGATTTCGTTCTGCAAAGCCTTGATGGTTTGGGAAGGCGCATCAAGGCGGCCGTCTGGGGAAATCCCATAGTGGCTTTGAAGCGCCTTAATACTTCCCTCACTAATATATGCATTGCTCACGTAATCATTTTTCTCAAGTTTTACACCTAGCCATTTGTTCATCCAAGCTATTGTAGGTGAACCGGCAGGCTCGTACGAGCCATCCCATTCCCATCCACCGACAATTCCGGGACAGGCAGAAGCCATACCCGAAGGCTGTGAACTAATGACCCCGTCAACGACAAGGCCAGCGTTCATGACAGTGTTCATGAACCGCTGCAGCCCCGCGCTAGTTTCGGAGCCCCACCAGCCGTCGGTGGAGATAGCGTTTGCGGGTGCTGCGGTCACAAGAGTGGAACCAAAAGCAAGCAAACCGGCGGTGGGAACACCCACGGCGCCTGCTTTGAGGAGCTTGCGGCGGGAAAATCCGGTGTGTTCATTCGTCATAACGAAAACTCCTTACAACTACATCATGCGAACACTAAAATTCGCAAGAATTTTAGACGTACTGGTTGATTTCGTTCTGTAGAGCCATGATGGTCTGAGAAGGCGCATCAAGGCGACCGTCCTGAGAGATGCCGTAGTGTGCCTGCAGCCTTTTGATCCCAGGAATTGTGATTGTGCCAAAAAGTATCGCCCCTCGAGGACCTGAACCGTCCCTCCAGAGTGGAGAGTTATAAGGTAAGTGTTTCAGCCATGCGTTCATAGCTTGGATAGTTGGGGAGCCTGCTGCACCGTCTACCCATTCCCAGCCACCAACAATTCCTGGACAGTTTGGTGCCATGCTTGAGGGTTGTGAGCTAATCACTCCATCAACAGTGAGGCCAGCGTTCATGACAGTATTCATGAACTGTTGCAGACCGGATGAGGTCTCAGATCCCCACCAGCCGTCGGTGGAAATAGCGTTGGCGGAGGTTGCGGTCACGAGGGTGGAGCCGAAGGCGAGTACACCTGCGGCGGGAACGCCTATAGCACCTGCCTTGAGGAGCTTACGGCGGGAAAATCCAGTGTGTTCATTCGTCATAACGAAAACTCCTTACACACATAACGTACTGAATACATCCATGCGAATACTGAAATTCGCAAGAACTTTAGACGTACTGGTTGATTTCGTTCTGGAGAGCCATGATGGTTTGGGAGGGGCCGTCGAGGCGGCCATCCGGAGAGATACCATAATGCCGTTGCAACGCGTTGACGAAAGCGGGCTCAAGATACGGTGTTCCCCAAGAGAAATTCAACCAGTGAACCATTGAAGTAATCGTGGGGGAGCCGTCTGCTGGTTTTCCGTCGGGTACCCATTCCCAGCCACCAATAAGCCCTGGATGACTACGCTTTATTTGTATAGGCTGTGAGCTGATGACCCCATCAACAACAAGAGGATTTTGACGCCGGAAGTCAACTACGGTATTTAAAAACCGCTGGAACCCTGCTGAGGTTTCGGAGCCCCACCAGCCGTCGGTGGAGATAGCGTTCGCGGAGGTCGCGGTGACCAGGGTGGAGCCGAAGGCGAGTACACCCGCGGCGGGCACACCTATAGCGCCTGCCTTGAGGAGCTTACGGCGGGAGAGGCCTTTATTATCGGTGGTCATGATGGGCCCTTTCGGTAGGGGATGTCTCCCCATCTACCCTAGAAGACCCGTGCCATAAATCTCAAGCATTTACTGAGCAAACCTTAAAGTTTAATGTAAACGTTATTTTCCTGTTTTCAGGTTTATAACGCCTGTGGCGCACCCCTTCACGGCGTGAAGAAGCCGCACGATGGTGGGCTACACCCCAGTGAGCCTCACCCCATAATCTGCTGCAACTGCACCCCAATCCTTTATAAACTTCGCTGCGCGTGCCCCGGACTTACAAAACACGCCCACGCGCTCCCCGGCGAGCGGCTTCAGCATGGCGCGCACCGCATCCTCGGTAGCTGCAGACAGCGGAAGGTGCAGGGAATCCGGGTACTTCACCTGGGTTTCACGTTCGTCCTGCTCGCGCACATCCAGCAGAATTTTCGGCAGCTCGTAGGCGCTTAAATCCGTTACGGGCGCACGTTCCGGGTCAGGGGAGAGCGCAAAATTCTGGAAGGTGCCGCTCAGCGCCTCGTAGGTGAGCAGCCGCCCCTCAAGCGTGGGCAGCCCCGCCAGGAACTTGAGCGTTTCCGTCGCCATGAGCGAACCAATCACCGCCGTGGTAGCGCCCAGCACCCCCGCCTCGGCGCAGGATTCCAAGGTTTCCGGAGTTGTAGGGAACAGGTCGCGCAGATGCGCCGACCCCGTGCGGAAGACGCTCACGCTGCCCTGATACCGCAGCACCGACCCCCACACCAGCGGAATACCGGTTATCTCGGCGGCATCGGCAATCAGATATTTAGTCGCAAACGTATCGGTACAATCGACGATCACCGCAGGGTTCTCATCGGAGAACAGGTCAAGAATCCAGGATGCTTCCAGGTACCGCCGATACACCGTCACCCTCAGCGCCGGGACGATCTCGCGGGCACGATGCGCGGCAACCTCAGCCTTCGCCCGGCCACAATCGGCGAACCCGAACAACGGCTGGCGCTGCAGATTCGATAGTTCAATCACATCGTGATCGACGAGCGCAATCGACCCGACCCCGGCGGCGGCGAGCGCCTGCACCACCGGGCACCCCAGACCGCCCGCACCGATAACGAGCACATGCGCAGTGGCGACCGCCTGCTGGTCGAAACCGGGCAGACGATCCTGCCGCGATACGCGCTCAGCTTCGAGAGCCTGCGCCTGCGCGGGGTCCTTTGGCGCTAGAATCTGCGGTGTCTCAGGCACCGAAGGGCGATCATGCAGGGTCACATCCATGACACCAGACCTTCCGCCGGGGAGGAAGCCTTCGCGTGCTCGCGCTGGGGAATCCTGCCTGCGCTTCGCGCCAGATAGCCTGCCTCAACGGCGGCTTTCATGGCTCGCGCCATCGCCACCGGATCCTGCGCACGGTTGACCGCCGAGGCCAGTAGCACACCCGAGCAGCCAAGTTCCATCGCAAACGCGGCATCCGAGGCGGTGCCAACCCCCGCATCCAGCAGCACCGGAACCGTGGCGCGGGAGCAAATCAGCTCAATATTGTGCGGGTTCAAAATGCCCAGCCCCGTGCCGATGGGGGAGCCGAGCGGCATGACCGCCGCGACGCCCACATCCTCTAGACGTTTGGCGATCACCGGGTCATCAGAGGTGTACGCCATGACCGTGAACCCTTCTGCCACCAGCGTTTCGCAGGCGGTCACAGTCTCGCACACATCCGGCAGCAGGGTGTCTTCATCGCTAATCACCTCAACCTTAACCCAGTTCGTGCCCAGGGCTTCGCGCGCGAGCCGGGCGGTGATAACGGTGTCGCGTGCGGTACGGCACCCCGCCGTATTGGGTAGAGGCGCAATATTTAGCCTGGTCAGAAGCGGAAAAATGGGGGTGCCTGAGGCGTGCCTGCGCATAGCGACCGTGGTCATCTCGGTGCCGGATGCAACCAGCGCTTTTTCGAGCAGGTCCATGCTGGTGGCGCCCCCGGAACCCATAATGAGCCGGGATGAGAACTCTTTCTCAGCAATAATCATGGTCACTACCCGCCCTGAACTGCGGTCAGCGCATCGACCCTAGCGCCCTCGGGCACTTCGGTACTCGCCCACCGTGAACGCGGCACCACAGCACCATCGAGTGCGACAGCGACCCCCTGATCGGTGCCCGCCTGCTGAAGAATCAGCGCCTCAAGATTCGTGGCCGAAATGTCTAATAATGTGCCGTTATAGGTTATTTTCATGGATTATTCCTCTCGTTTCTGGTGCCCAAACCGATGGTACATCGCAATAAAATCGCGTATCATCGCTCAAACCTATGCGGTGAGCAGGGCGCGAACTCCGGCGGAATATCCCCGCCCAAAAACACCTCCGCACCGGCTTTCCCAGCGAGTGCCGCCAGTAAAATTCCGTGCCGAAAATACCCGTTCGAGATCAGCTGCCGCCGCCCGGTCGCCGTGGTGCGGTCACCAAAGATCGGCAGATCATCCGGGGTTCCGGGGCGCACCCCCACATTCGCCTCGATAAGCTCGCATTCCTCCACCGCAGGAACCACCCGAATCGCATCTTTGAGCAGCTGATACACGCCGTCCACACCGGGGCGTGTGCGCGTGTCCTCGCGGCTTGTCGCACCGATACACACCTCACCGCCAGGCCGCGGAATCACATAAACGGGCCGCCCGTTCACGAACCCGCGCACCACATGCTCCACCAGCGGATGCGGTGTCTGCAAACGTAGAATATCGCCATAAACCGGCCGCAGCGGATACTGCCCCGCCGCACCCAAACCGGTGCACACAATATCCCCAAAATCCGGGTCATCCACACGCTCACGCACAAACTCGACCCCGCGCGCCCTCAACGCCTTCACGAGAGCCTGCATAAACAGCCGGGGCGCCACCTGATGATCGCCCTCAATCAACGCCGCACCCGCCAAATCCGGGGCAAGTGCAGGTTCCAGGGCGCGCGCCCGGCTCACGGGAATCGCCTCGGCACTGCGGTTGAGCGAATGGTAATACTCAGAAACATCGCGCAGATGCGCCGCATCCGCACGGTCACTCGCCACCACCAATGTGCCGGTCGTATCGTGGCCGGTGGGCGCATCCGTCACTGCGGCGAGCCTGCGCATGAGCGAAGGGTACGCATTCGCGCTGGAAACCATGAGCGGGAAAAGCGCATCCTGCTGAAACTGCACTTCGGCAATAGGCGCGAGCATTCCGCCCGCAAAATAGCTGGCGCCCGTGCCGCGCTCGCCGGGGGTTGGGTCATAGACGCACACCCGCTGGCCGCGTTCGGTAAGCTCAAAGGCGGTTACCAGCCCAATAACTCCGCCGCCCACCACGGTAATAACCTCTGCCATGATTATGCCTGCAACTCCGGGTTTTCCACGAAGGCACGCGCCATTGCAACTCCGGCAACCCCTGTTTCGCGGATGCTCGGGCAGTCTTGCGGCCAAATATCGCCGATAGCGACCACCGGAACCTCCGAGAGCTTGGCAAGTTCACGCAGCCCTTCAATACCCAGCGGCGGGCGGTTTGAGGCTTTGGTCGGGGAGGGGCGGAACGGTCCGGCACCAATGTAGTCGATCAGGTGCGCAATAGTGTTAGCGCGCTCAACAAGCTCGCGGGTACCGGTGGTGAGACCAATAATGGCGTGTTCGCCCAGCAGACGGCGGGCATCGGCGACGGGCAGATCGTCTTGGCCGATATGTACCCCGTCGATGCGTACCCCGCGAGCGCGCAGGGCAAGGGAAACATCCACCCGATCATCAATCAGTATCTTCTGGTGGGGGAGTGCGATGCGCGCAATCTCTTCGGCAAGGGCATACAGGTCGCGGGCGCTGATGGGTTTGGAACGCACCTGTATGCAAGTGGCGTGCCGTGCCCGCCGCACCGTTTCGACGGGGTTTTCGCCGGTGACCAGGTACAGCGAAAGGTCTAAGGGGGTGGCGGTTTCGGCGGTGCTGTTGGTTGTCATGGGACCACGATTCGACTGTGAAAGTAGTGTTTCCTGCGTGCTCACGCGGGCGTTGCGGTGATTTTGCGACGACGCGGCACACGCAGATATTTCTCATTCAGGCTAGCACAGAACCTTCGTTGTGCTTCCTGGCGGCGTTTTTATTGCTCTGTTTGTGAGAGAAAATGACTACTGAATCAGCGTCCTTGGTTGAAAATTAGGAATCTTCGCCGCTCTGCACCTATAGGAGGTTAGGGGTGTATGAGGTGTTTTCTACGTCAGCTCTCTGAGGTATCAAGTTCTTCGAAAAGTTCCTGAGGTGAACTGTACTGTCGGGATGCCAGTACTCCGTCCATCATGGCTCGGGTTTCTGCAATGGCCTCTTCAGTTGTTTCGTTATATTGCGGGTATTCGCCGGTAGGGAAGACCTTATTTTCTGGGGTAGGTATGGGGGAATTATTCATAATATTCATGACAAAAAGATTATCAACGTACTTTTACACACATAGACTTTACTGTAAATTTGATCATTTCTATCGCGAGCAGGTGGGGAAAATAAAAAAGCCCTGATAAACACCAGAGCATTAAGAGCGGCTGACGGGCTGGAGGGCGCGGACTCCGAGCGGGCGAGGTACCAAATCCGCGCCTGGAAGCGATTCCCGTCCCAGGTTTAAAACAAAAAGTCTCGGTGTTGTTTGATATATAATCGGGAAGGCATCTCCCAGTGCTCCTATGTAGTTATATGGTTCAGAGATGCGGACTGTGAGCCATGGAAGTCTCGAAGAAGTGGCAGTAGGCAAGGAGAAGTACGTGAGCGATCAGCACCAGTTGGTGAAGTCTAAACAGCGTGTGGCCGACCATGGCGAGGTTTTCACCCCTGAATGGATGGTCAATGACATGCTCGATCTCGTCAAGGGTGAGTCCGAGCGCATCGACGCCCGCGTGCTGGAACCCGCCTGCGGTGAGGGAGCATTCCTTCAGGAGGTCTTGCGTCGCAAACTTACCACCGTTCAGACTCGTTACGGGAGAAGTGATTTCGAGCGCCGCAACTATGGCTTGCTTGCTTTGATGAGTACATACGGAATCGAGCTCCTTGAAGATAATGCGCAGATCTGCCGGGACAACTTACTGAATATCTTCGCTTCCTTTATTGGCGATGATGATGCTCCTGTGTGGATTGAGGCCGCGCGTGTCATCCTGGGTATCAATATTGTTCAGGCAGACGCTTTGACCATGAAGTTACCGAGCGGCGAGGCACTGACTTTCACCGAATGGGGATACCTTGGGGCAGGTAAGTTCCAGCGGCGGGACTTTAAATACCAAAACCTCACCAAGCGTGCAGACCTTGGAGAAGATACCCTCTTCGAGGGCATGGAGATCGACGAGATCTTCCAGCCCGAGACATCCTTCCCACCTATGACTGCTGCTGAGATTGCAAAGCGAGCAGGTGAAACAGCATGAGTATGGCCGATCTGCTGCTTGATAGACACAACCCTGATGTACTCACCTGCATTGCGAACCTGTCCAACGACGAGGTCTTTACCCCACCAGAGATGGCTGGCGCCATGCTAGACTTGGTTGCCGAAGCTTGGGCGAAAGACCATGATGGGGCAAACCTGTGGGCCAACCCAAACGTGCGGGTGCTTGATCCGGTGGTAAAAACGGGGGTTTTTCTGCGCGAGGCAACGCGTCGATTTAATGAAGGCCTTGCGAGCGTTATCCCTGATCCGCAGGAGCGCGTCAACCATATCCTCACTCAACAGATTTACGGAATCGCGATTACCGAGCTCACTGCGTTGATGGCTCGGCGGAGCGTCTACTGCTCCAAGCGAGCTGATGGCGAGCACTCGATCTGCACCGTCTTTGACACCCCGGACGGGAACATCTGGTTCGAACGAACCGAACACACCTGGACAGGTGGCACCCGCGAGAGTCGAGTAGACCCACTCACCGGGGACGAGATCTTCATCTACACGGGGCGCAAATGCTCCTACTGCGGCGCGGGAGAGAACGACTACGGGCGAGGCGACGACCTCGAAACCCACGCCTACGCCTTCATCCACACCGACGACATCAAGCAACGTATCAACGAAATTTTTGGAGCCGCCATGCACTTCGACATCGTGATCGGTAACCCGCCTTACCAACTGAGCGACGGCGGCTTCGGCAAATCCGCGGCACCCATCTACCACGAGTTTGTCGAGCAGGCGAAAGCCCTCGACCCGCGATACCTGACGATGATCATCCCATCTCGCTGGTTCTCAGGTGGCAAGGGACTGGACGACTTCCGAGACACCATGCTCAATGACGACCGGCTGCGCTCCATCACCGATTACCTCAACGCGTCCGACGTCTTCGCCGGTATCGGCCTGAAAGGTGGCGTCTGCTACTTCCTGTGGAACCGCGACAATCGTGGAGAGTGCACCGTCACCACTCACTTCAAGGACCATGACCCCTCTGTCGCAACGCGTCCCCTACTTGAAACCGGCGCTGACACCTTCATCCGCTTCAATCAAGGGGTCACCATCCTCCGCAAAGTTCTTAGCGCCGAGCCAGATCCAGACTTTGCTTCCCTGGTCAGCGCTCGAAAGCCCTTCGGCTTGACCACAACGTTCCAAGGCAAGAGCAAGCCGTCTGGTGACGACAGTGTCCTCGTCTACCAAAACGGCGGCACTGGATACGCCGAGCGTAAGGCTGTCCCAGCAGGAGAGCACTTGATCGACTGCTGGAAAATCTTCATTGGGCGAGCGGCCCCAGGAACTGGTAATCGAGACACCTACCCGCACCGGATCGTGAGCACTCCGTTCTTGGGTCGACCGGGTGAAATTTCATCTGAAACCTATCTGTGCATTGGCCCGTTCGATAGCGAATCTCAAGCGCAGAGTGCATTGTCATACCTACGTTGTCGATTTACGCGTTTCCTCATCCTTCTGCACAAGGCATCTCAAGACACCACCCGCAAGGTCTACAGCTTCGTCCCTCAGCAGTCATGGGATCGGGCTTGGACGGATGAGGAGTTGTACACCAAGTACGGGCTGACGGATGAGGAGATCGCATTCATCGAATCAGTTGTGCGTCCGATGGAGGATGACTGATGGGACGCTCCGCCGAGGATCTGCTTCCTCCTCGCTCGTCGGCACGTCTGCGGATTTACGCATGGTCTCCCAAGAGCCCATCACCGGAGTATCAGGGACTGATTAAGGTCGGTCAGACCACACGTGAGGATGTCCGCGAGCGCATCCGTGAGTCTCAAGGCCAAGTTCAGCAAGAGTTCACACTTCACGCCGATGTGGTGGCCAAGCGCGAAGATGGATCAATCTTCCGTGACAAGGACGTCATCGAACGCCTCAAGGCCAAGGGGTTTGAGAACCCTCACTTCGGCTCGGCGTCCGAGTGGGTGCGCTGCAAGCCCATTGACGTACTGACGGCAATTACGGAGCTACGCAAGGGCGAGATCTTTTCTGGTCACCACTACCAGACCTTTCCAATGCGTCCCGAGCAGGCGCGAGCTGTGGACCGGACTATCGGTTATTTCGAGTCGATCTGGGAGGAAGACCCGAACGCAGTACCGCGTTTCTTGTGGAATGCGAAGATGCGCTTTGGTAAGACCTTTACCTCCTATCAGCTAGCGAAGCGTATGGGGGCCAGGCGTGTCCTCGTGGTGACGTTCAAGCCTGCTGTGCAGGACGCGTGGCATGAGGATTTGGCGAGCCACGTGGACTTCGATGGCTGGCAGTATCGCAACACCGACCTCATGGCTGAACTTGGTCCGGGTGATCCGGATAAGCCGTTGGTGTACTTCGGTTCCTTCCAAGATCTGCTGGGGCGGGACAAGAAGACCGGTCTTATTAAGTCGAAGAACGAGTGGGTTCACACCATTAACTGGGACCTGGTCATCTTCGATGAGTACCACTTCGGTGCGTGGCGCGAGTCAGCCAAGGCTCTCTTCGAAGGCGAGGATCAGAAGGTGGCCGACAAAGAGCTGGATGCCGAGTTCGCTGATGGTGCGCTAGACACCTTCGATACCGAGCTCGACGAGCTAGGTAACGACGAGTCGGAGTTCCTGCCCATCACGACCCGCTCCTACCTATACCTCTCGGGCACTCCGTTCAAGGCTCTGGCAACAGGAGAGTTCATTGAGGAGCAGATCTTCAACTGGACTTACACCGATGAGCAAGAAGCCAAAGCCCGCTGGGAGCTCGAGCACCCCGGTGAGCGAAACCCTTACGGTTCGCTACCAGAGATGCGTCTGCTGACTTACCAAATGCCTGACGACATCCTCTCGGTTGCCGTACAAGGCGAGTTCGACGAGTTTGACCTCAATGCCTTCTTCGAGGCCACCGGAGAAGGCGACTCGGCACGCTTCGTCCATGAGTCCGATGTGCAGAAGTGGCTCGACCTCATTCGTGGCGAGCATGCGCCCACGCAGCTCGACTCGCTCAAGGCTGGCAGCAGGCCGCCCTTCCCGTATGCGGATGCTCGCTTGCTGCCCTACATGCAGCACTCGTTCTGGTTCCTACCCTCGGTCGCATCGTGCTTCGCGATGGCCAACCTGCTGCGCGCCCGCCACAACACCTACTGGCACTCTTACGACGTAGTTGTGGCCGCAGGGGCGAAGGCCGGGATTGGTGTGGCTGCGCTGCCGCCCGTGCGTGCAGCCATCGAGGATGGTCATGACACCAAGACGATCACGCTCTCTTGTGGCAAGCTCACTACCGGTGTAACGGTGAAGCAGTGGTCCTCTATCCTCATGCTGCGTAACCTCACCAGCCCTGAGACGTACTTCCAGGCCGCGTTCCGTGTGCAGTCCCCGTGGGCAATCACCAATCCCAACGGCGACAACCCGAACGAGGAAGAAATCCTCAAACCGGTTGCCTTCGTCTTCGACTTTGCCCCCACCCGTGCACTGCGGCAGATGGCCGACTACGCCAGCGGTCTGAACCCCACAGCTGACAGCCCCGAGCGGGCTGTGGCGGACCTGGTGAAGTTCCTTCCCGTCCTTGCCTATGACGGCGCAAACATGAAAGAAGTCAACGCTGGCGAGATCCTCGACATTGCCATGTCCGGCACCTCAGCGACCTTGTTGGCCAAGAAGTGGGAGTCCGCGATCCTGGTGAACGTGGACAACATGACTCTGCGCAAGATTATGGATAACGAGGCAGCCACGGACGCCATCATGAATATCGAGGGCTTCCGCGCGCTGGGCTCGGACATCTTCGAAACAGTCGTCAACAAGAGTGAAAAAGTCTCCGCCACCAAGAAGGAAAAGGGCGGCGACCTAACCAAGAAGGAGAAGAAAGAACTCACCGAGGAAGAGAAGGAGTACAAGTCCAAACGCAAGCAGATTCAGGGGAAGCTCATCAAGTTCGCTACCCGGATCCCCGCGTTCATGTACCTCACTGACTTTCGTGAGAACACCCTCTACGACATCATCACCATGATCGAACCCGACCTGTTCAAGCGGGTCACCGGTCTGTCTGTAGAAGACTTCTCCCTATTGGTAAATCTGGGAGTGTTCAACTCCATCCATATGAACCGAGCCATCTTCGCTTTTCGCCGCTATGAGGACGCTTCCTTGTCCTACGTTGGCTACGCCTCCCAGGCGGAGAATGAGCGCCGCAAAGACCTGCGTAGGGTTGGCCTCTACGACACCGTCATCACTCTTGAACCGGAGTAAAATATGGTTGCTATATTCTCTGTTCTAGTCTCCATCGTGGCAGCGGGAATTGCTGTCTGGGCATCGTTTGAATCACATAGAGCAAATACCCGTGCCGATGCAGCAAATCGACTCGCGGAGCAAGCCAATACGCTAGCTAAAGAATCAAATGACCACGCCGCTAAGGCTAACACCATCAGCTCACAAGCCCTCGAACTTGCGGAGCGGAATGCTCCCGCGCCACTCAGTGAACTCACCGAAGTAGACAAGGATAAGCATAAGTGGGCGTTCAAGAATAATTCAGGACGGGAAATCGAACTACTCTCTATCTCGGCATTGCCAGCTGAAGCGGAGCGACTCGTAAAGAAAGTGAAGCCGCTGCCTCAGATTCTAGAAAACGGAGATCAGCTCGCACTCGTCATTCAAGGAGTCTGGGGTTTAAATGTGGAAGCTCTCATTATTGAATGGCGTTTTGTGGGAGAGGTAGATTCGCAGCAAACTCGCAGAAATCTGTCCTGATCGCGTCAGCGGTACACCTTTTGACGAAAGCCATCGAGAGAGAGCTACCCATCCTGGTTACCATTCCCATGCTACTTCAGATGCCTTCAGACCAACCGAACACCACGAAAATCGCCACTGAACAGCGAAAACGCCGTCCTGGACACCTCCCGGAAAACCCGAGATTCTTTGTATCCAGAGTGACATGGTAATAGAGCGGTTGACGGGCTGGAGGTAAAAATCGTCCTTTATGGGGCGATTTTTTAGTGTCAGCGATTCCCGAAAGCCTAAAAAAGAGGTCTCCAGCCGTTGGGCTGGAGACCTAAGTGGAGCGGCTGACGGGAATCGAACCCGCGTATCAGGCTTGGGAAGCGTGCGCTCTACCATTGAGCTACAGCCGCGTATCCGTAATGGACATATCTAGTGTAGCGTGTGTTTGGGTTTTTCGCATACCGGCCGGGTGCATGCCTCATCACCCCGCCCGCTAGCACCCCGCCGCCGTGCCGTTCAGAACCGATGCGTGCGCAATTGTGCGGCACGCCCTAAAATTTGCGGCGCTTCGGTGCGCACGGGAGGGGATACACTAGGTATCCTTAGAGAGTGCTTATCTCAGACCGCGATATACGACAGGAAATTGCTGACGGGCGCATCGTGCTCGACCCGTTCGACGACTCGATGATTCAGCCAGCCAGTGTTGATGTGCGCATCGACCGTTTTTTCAGGCTGTTCGATAACCACAAGTACCCGTACATTGACCCGTCGCAGCCGCAGGAAGACCTCACCCGCCTGGTTGAGGTTGCCCCTGATGAGCCTTTTATTCTGCACCCGGGTGAGTTCGTTCTCGGCTCAACCTATGAGAAGGTAACTTTGCCGTCGGATGTGGCGGCGCGTCTTGAGGGGAAGTCGTCGCTGGGGCGTCTGGGTTTGATGACGCACTCCACGGCCGGGTTTATTGACCCCGGCTTTTCGGGGCATGTGACCCTGGAACTGTCGAATATGGCGACCCTGCCGGTCATGCTGTGGCCGGGTTCTAAAGTGGGCCAGTTGTGCTTCTTCAGGCTCACGAGCGAGACTGAGCACCCTTACGGTTCGGGCGCTTACGGCAACCGCTACCAGGGTCAGCGCGGGCCCACGGCTTCGCGCAGCTACTTGAACTTTCACCGTACCGAGATTCCCGTTACTGAGAATCCCGCAGATTAGCCGGGGTTTATTGTCCTGATGGCTAAGAGAAAAGAGAATACTGTTGTTCCCTACAATGGTTGTGCGGCCCGCTGGCGCCCAACTGAAGGTGGTGTTTGGTCCCGGCGCTGACGAGCAGTTCGTGAGCAAGGTGGAGCAGATTTGGGCTACCCTCGACCCGGTGCTGTATGAGAGCGTTGAGGCGGCTGTTGAGGCGACCCGCTCCGTGGCGCATATGCTCGTGGCGCATGATGGCAGCAGAAACCTGTTTGATGAGGTCCCGCAGCTGATGAACGGTTTCGAGACTATGCAGATGGTGAACGTCACCCGTGAGGCTGAGGCGCTGCAGTCCATGACGTCCATGCTCACGGTCGCTATGATTCAGCAGCTGGTGGGTGGTTCTAAGGTGCTGCTGCATGCTGCCGCCATTGGTGACCCCGCCACGAAGCGTGCCATTACTTTGGTGGGGGCATCCGGCAGCGGTAAAACCACTGCCTCCCACTACTTGGGGCAGCGTTTGGCGTACCTGACGGATGAGACCACCATTATTGAGCGCACCACTGGTGCCGTGGTGCCGTACCCGAAGCCGCTGTCGGTCATTGTTTCCCCCGATGAGCCGAAGGAGCAGCAGAACCCCGCTGAGCTGGGGCTGAACGTGGTTGCTGCGGACGATCACAGTTACCGTCTTGAGCGTGTGGTGATCATTGACCGCCGTGACGAGCCGACCTCCCCGCGTATTGAGCCGGTGCCGCTGGCGCAGGCGCTTATGACGATCTGTGAGCAGACCTCGGGGCTGATGTTCACCCGTGAGGGGCTGCGCAGCATCGCCGATGTGATTATTGAAAGCGGCGGTGCGTGGCGTCTGGTGTATTCGGAGGTGCAGCAGGCTGAGCCGCTGGTGTATCAGCTGCTTAGCGGTGAGGGGCTGCCGGAGCGTGAGGCTGAAGGGTACCAGACGTTTGAGCCTGCAGACGCCCTGCCGAACGTGTTCGCTAACGGTACTGTGACGGTGGCTCGTGCGCCCGGTAGTGAGGGGTACCTGGTGGGGGAGGAGACGTTCCTGCTGCACCGCGGTGAGGCCCTGAACGAGCTGTCGGGGTTCGCAGCCGAATGCTGGATCGCTGCTGAGCAGCAGATCTCTTCAGAGAAGCACTATGAGCTGCTGTGCGAACTGTTTGAGGGTCTGCCGCGGGATGCGTACGATACGGTGATTACGCAGCTTTCTGAGGCGGGTATTTTGACGGTGTGCACGGTGGATGACCCGCTGTACACAGACCCTGAACCGGCTGAGCTGGATGCCGCCGACCCGGATGCGGCTGCCTCTGAAGAGGGCGCTCCCGGTAGCGAAACCGCCGCAGAAGATACCGCAGAAGACGCCGATGGGACTCCCGCAGGGGATACCACTCAAAACGCGGAGGCCACTGAGTAGGCTCAGCCGCAGACTAACTAGGCACAAACGCACCGGCCGCATCACAGAGTTATTTTGTGATGCGGCCGGTGCGTTGCGGTATGCTGCCCCTTACCGCCGGTGGGCGGTCTTCTGCTCTTTCCTCTCCCGCTTCACCTGTTTCTTCTCCAGCCGGCGGGCTTTACGCTGCCGCAGCGCCTCCGGCGACTCCAGCGGCAGGAGCATGAGCAGCCCAGCCAGAATCACGATCATAATCCCCAAGATGCCCCACACCTGGGCGTTGAAAATCACCACGAAAACACCGAACAGCATGGGGGCTAAGAAGCTTGTGGCCCGCCCGGTTGTGGAGTACAAGCCGAACAGCTCACCCTCCGTGCCCGGGTCGGCAATACGCGCCAGGAACGTGCGGGACGCCGACTGCGCCGGGCCCACAAACAGGCACAGCACCAGCGCGCACACCCAGAACGTGCCCGGGTACGGGAACAGCAGCAGCGGGGTGGCGGCCAGCAGAATACCCACCAGCGAGAATACAATAATTTTCTTCGGCCCTAGGTAATCGTCCAGGTACCCGCCAAGGACCGCACCAATAGCGGCCACGGCGTTACCGGCAATACCGAAAATAATCACATCAGATGTGGTGAAACCGAACGTGCCCGCCGCCAGGATACCGCCGAACGTGAAAATGCCGGTCAGCCCGTCACGAAACACCGCGCTTGCCAGCAGAAAGTACAGGGTCTGCGGGGCGCTTTTCTGCAGCCGCACAATGGTGCGCCACAGCTCCCGGTACGAGGCGAACAGCCCGCCCTGGCGGGCCGGGGAAAGCCGCGTAAAACCGCGTTCTAAGAACTTCAGCTCGCGGACGGGCAGCACCTCCGGTAAAAACCGCTCCCGACGCCGCATCCGCACCAGCAGCGGCAGGCAGAACACCAGGCACCAGAACGCCGAGAACAGGGCGACCGCACGGATATTGAACGCATCGTCGGTGCTGAGCCGCAGCCCGTTCGGTTCAAGCACGAACCCCCACAGCACCACACCCAGCGCCAGCACCCCGCCCAGGTACCCGGCCGACCAGCCAAGACCCGAGATTTTGCCGATATTATTCGGGGTTGAAACCCGTGGAAGCACAGCGTTGTAGTTCACGAACGCGAATTCACTGAACACGCTCGCCGCCGACACCAGGGTCACCCCCAGCCACAGGTACGTCGGGGAGGGCGCAACGAAAAAGCACAGTGCCGTCAACGCCACCAGCGAGAGCGTGTTCACACCCAACCAGAAGACGCCCTTACCTGTTTTATCGGCACGCTGGCCGGTGACCGGCGCCAACAGGGCAATGAAAAACCCCGCAATGGTCAGCCCCAGCGACAGCGCCGCAGAGGTGCCCTCCTTAGACCCGAAGTATGCGCTGGTGAGGTAGACCGTGAAAATGAAGGTGGTCATGATGGTGTCGAAACTTGACGATCCGACGTCCCAAAGCACCCATGAGGCCACCGAACGGCGGCTGGTGCTGTGGTCAGGTGTAGTAGCCATGTTCTTTGAAAAGCTGTCAGGCGGGCGCGACCGTGCGCATTCCGCGGGGATGTTTTGTGTGAAAAAGTGAAGGACACGCGGGCCGGTGCGGCGAACCCGCGCATCCTCTCAAAATACCCGCATCAGCGGGCGGTGTGCGGTACGGTACGCGCTACTGGGTGGGCAGGAAACGACGCTGGGCGCGGGCAATACCAATGCTCACCAGCGTACCCACCACCGAGGTGAGCACCGCCCAAATAATAACGTTGCGCACGGTGTCTTCAGATTCGGGGGCGATAGTCGGCGGTTCATTGCCGGTAACACCCTTCCACACATAGCTCAGGCCCTTACCTACGAGAGCGGACGCGGCGAGGTTCACACCGGTGATGGCGATTTTGGCGACGGGGTTCATATAGTTTCTCCATTCGATAGAAATACCCTACCCTCTAGCGTATATGCTTTTACGAGGTTACGCGCACCCGGCGCGGATTTTTCAGGGTGTGATACCCGCCCCGCCACACCAAAAGCCACTTTCGGGCAGCTTCACGCCTATTACCCGCTATTCCTTGGGCAGAACACGGTCTTTGAGCGGGATTCACCAAAGCCTTCACCTGTATGTAGAATATGTATGGACCCCGGGTGGTACCCGGGCATTAACGACAGGGGAGCGCCCTACGGCGCTGAGAGTGCTACGCAGACCCTCGAACCTGATCCGGCTAGTACCGGTGTAGGGAGTCGACTATTCTCGATAACCCCGCCCACATACACGGGGCGAGGCTGTCCCCCTTCCAACGACGGGAGGAAAAATGTCACATAAATCTCGCCTCACATGGCGTGTGAACGAAATCGTGATCGTATCGGTCGTGGCGGTAGCCTGCGCCGTAGTGTTCTGGGTGTGGGATATTGGGGTGAGCCCGGCCGCTAAAACCATTTTCGCGGCCGTCCCCGAATACCAGCCCCTCATTGGCGGCGCCTGGCTGCTCGCCGGGGTGCTCGGCGGGTACCTGATCCGCAAACCCGGTGCCGCACTGTACTGCGAGGTGGTGGCCGCCTTCATTTCCGTGCTCCTGACCGGGGGCGCTTTCAGCGGCGAGATTCTGCTGGCGGGCCTCATCCAGGGTGTGGGCGCCGAAATCGCCTTTGCCGTGTTCGCATACCGGCGCTGGAACCTGCCGGTGGCGGTATTCGCCGGTGCACTTGCGGGGCTGTTCATGGGCGGCAACGAAATCCTCATCTACTACCCGGATATGGACCCCACCAAAGCCGCAATCTACATCGTGTGCTCCGTGGTCTCAGGGCTGGTAATGTCCGGTATCGGCTCGTGGGCGCTCACCAAGGCGCTCGCGAAAACCGGTGTGCTCGCCTCCCTCGCCTCGGGGGCGCAAGCCCGCACCGTGCAGGCGTAACACCTCACTATCGCAGGAGAAAGACACACCGTGAACACCACCACCGTGGGGCAGCACCGCACCGCAGAACCAGCAGGCTCAGCGGGGGCACGCATCGAACTGGACGGGTTCGGGTGGCACCACCCCGGCCGTGAAAAACCCGCGTTTTCGGGGATTAACCTGAGCATCGAACCCGGCCAGAAAGTGCTGCTGCTGGGGCCGTCCGGCGCCGGGAAATCCACCCTGCTGCACGCCCTAGCGGGGGTTATTCACGATGATGACGGGCACAGCCAGCTCGGTACCGCACGCATCGACGGGCACGCACCCGCCGATGCGCGCGGAATAGTGGGGCTCATGCAGCAAGACCCGGAGTCGTCGGTGGTGCTGGCCCGCGTGGGCGACGATGTGGCCTTCGGCCCCGAAAACCTGTGCATTCCGCGCAAAGAAATCTGGGAGCGCGTCAGCCAAGCCCTGAGCGCCGTGAACCTGGAGCACCTGAGCCTGGACCACCCCACCAGCGCCCTCTCCGGCGGGCAGAAACAGCGCCTGGGGCTTGCCGGGATCCTGGCGATGCACCCGCGCGCCATCCTGCTGGATGAACCCACCGCCAACCTCGACCCGCAGGGGGTGCAGCAGGTGCGTGAGGCCGTGGTGCGGGCGGCCGCACACACCGGGGCCACCCTCATCGTGGTGGAGCACCGGGTGAGCGTGTGGGCGCAGCATATGGACCGCGTGATCGTGCTCGGCTCCGGCGGAGGCATCACCCACGACGGCCCGCCCGAGCAGGTGCTTGATGAGGCCCGCGAAACCCTCATCGCCGACGGCGTGTGGGTGCCTGGCTACGTACCCGAAACACCCGGCACCCCAACGGCGCCAAAAGCCGAGCTGCTCTCCGCCGAAAACCTTGCTATCACGCGGGAATACCCCACCAAAAAACAGCTGCATGCCCGCCGTAAACAGCTCAAAACCATGCCGGATGCCGCACCCGTGCGCATCAGCATGCCCACCCTGCGCGGCGGGGTGAACCTGAGCATCAGGCAGGGGGAGCACCTGAGTATCCTGGGCCCAAACGGCGCAGGAAAATCAACGCTTGCCCTCACCCTGGCCGGGCTGCTCTACGCCGCCGACGGCACCCTGTTTGCGCATCCGGCGCTGCAAAACCTCGCCCATGAGGCGCACCCCGCCAGCTGGGATGTGCCCTCATGGAACCCGGCGCAGCTGCTTGGGCGAATCGGGTACGTGTTTCAGGAACCCGAGTACCAGTTCGTGCGCGGCACCGTGCGTGAGGAGCTGCAGCTGGGCCCGCGCCGCCTAGCCGCTTTACGCCGTGAGCCCGTGGATGAGGGCGCGCTTGCTGCCGCCACCGAGTCCCTGGCTGAGCGGCTGCGCCTTAGCGGGCTGCTGGGCGCTAACCCGTTCACTCTTTCCGGTGGGGAGAAACGCCGCCTGTCGGTGGCTTCGGCGCTGGCGACCGCGCCCCGCGTGCTCATCCTGGATGAGCCCACGTTCGGGCAGGACGCCCACACCTGGGGTGAGCTGGTGCGCATTATTCGCGGGCTGCTGGCCGAAGGGACGGCGGTGCTGTCTATCACCCACGATATGGAGTTCACGGCTGCCCTGGGCGGGCGGAGCATCACCCTTGATGCGCCCGCCCGGGATGCTCAGGAAGGAAACCGCGCATGAATACGGACTTTTTCGGGCCAAGCGCCGAACGGAACAGCTGGTTTGGCGGGCTGAACGCGGGGGTGAAATGCGTGGTCACCGTGGTGCTTATCCTGGCGGCGATCCTCATTAAAGACCCGGTGAGCGCCACCGTCATGCTCGTCCTCGAACTGGTGGGGTTCACGGTGGTGGGTTTCCGCCCGGTGAACCTGCTGGCCCGCGCCTGGCCCATCCTGGTGGCGGTGGCCAGCACCGGCTGGAGCGTGGCGATCCTGGTGAATAAGACCGGCCCCGTGATCCTCGACTTCGGGGTGAATAGTATTACGCAGGGTTCGTTGGCTGCCGCCGTCTCAATGATGCTCCGCTCCCTGGCGATGGTGCTGCCCACGTTCGCGTTCGTGCTCTCAACCGACCCCACAGACCTGGGGGATTCGCTGGCGCAGACCTTCCGGCTCCCGGCACGGTTTGTGCTGGCCGCGCTGGCGGCGCTGCGCCTGGTGGGAATCCTATTTGGGGAGTGGAACACGCTGGGGCAGGCACGGCGTGCCCGCGGGCTGGGCGCGGGGCAGGGCCCGTGGGGGCGGCTGCGCACCAGTGCGGGGCAGATGTTCGCGCTGATGGTGCAGGCTATTAGGCGCGGCTCACGCCTGGCGGTCACCATGGAGGCACGCGGGTTCGGCGCGGGGGCGCGGTCGTGGGCGCGTGTGCCCGCCTATTCGCGTCGGGATGCGTACCTGGTGGTGGCCTCAGTGGTGATTGTTGCGCTCGCGTATGGGGTGTCGTGGTGGCTGGGCGCCCTGCAGTTCCTGTGGGGGTAGCGGGCATTGAGCGCACCTGGTGATTGGAGGGCGGATTACCGCATGGACGTGTCTGCTGCTGGCTTTACGGATATGCAGGTAACAGCTGCCGGTGAGACAGGGGAGTATTTTCTGCACGGCATCTTTAAACATATGCCGTTCTCCATTCAGCTAAGTGACCCTGCCGACTATCACGGTGCTGATTTTGCGTTTGTCGCCCACGCAATGAGCCGTGCATCTGCGTACCGGCAGGACGCCGAACTATTTCTACAGAACATCCTGGCTGAAAACCCGGGCGCATTAGGGGTCTCTGAGGGGGATCGTGCACCCGACGGGCCGCTTCTTTCACTGCCGGAATTTATGTTCTATGAGGGCAGCAGCTGGTCTATTGTTTTTAGGGAAAGCCCGCTACCTATTGCCGAGCCGTACGGCATACTCATTAACTTTTGTGATAGCAAAATTATTGGTTTTGAGGATATTTCCGGCTCAGAAGAAATATGACATGCTATTAGTTAAGTCAGTTGAATTAAAACGCGGGACGCACCGACCACCGGCAGCAGGGGCGGAACCCTAGATTCGGGTACCGGGTTGGCCGGGCAGGGGCCGCAACCTCAGCCTTTAGGAGAAACACATGCCCACCACGCATTATCGAGACGCTGATTTGTTCTACCGTCTAAGCGGTGAGCCTGAAAACCCGGCCATGCTGCTTCTGCACGGTGGGTTCGGGTCAGCAGAGGATTTCGCTGCTATCCTGCCTGAGCTGCAGCAGCACTTTTTGGTGGTTGAAACCGACGCACGCGGGCATGGGCGTTCCACCCGCGGCACGGCTGAACTCACCTACGCGCAGTTTGCCGAAGACGCGCATCATATTGTGCAGGTTACCGGGCTGCGGGAATACCATATCTTTGGTTTCAGCGATGGCGGCACGGCGGCTTACCGGCTAGCGGCTGAGGATACACGAGTGCTTTCGGTAGTGACTGTTGGTGCGTCGTGGAGTGGTGTACGGGACGCCTCCGTACGGGAGATATTTGAGAACCTGTCGCCCGCACTTTTCCGTGAACGCATGGCCGACAGGGTCGCATCCTACGAGAGGCTGAATCCGAGCCCTCACCTTGAGACACTTGTAGACGATCTGCGTCACCGGTGGCTGGACACCGCGGAGACAGGGTACCTGAACGAGCATGTTTCCGCGATTAAGGTGCCTGTGCTGGCCGCGCGTGGGGAGAACGATTTTCTGTTTTCTCTACAAGAGCTGGCGGAACTGCGTAGGCACCTGCCCGAGGCGCACCTGATGAATGTGCCGTTCGCCAGCCATGAGGCTATCAGTGAGCAGCCCGGCATCATGTGGGCTGCCATGAAAACAATGTACGGACTATAAACAGAGGAAATCGCTGAGGGCTGGTGCTTCTGCAGGTATGATAAAGAAGCACCTGCCGCAACCGAAAAATTTGAGAAAACCCATGCGATATAACGACTACCAGCAACCTATCGGCGATGCCCTGCCCGACTACCGCGCGGGCGAGACTCCCAGCATTGATTGTTTACAGGGGCGCTACTGCCGTCTCGAAAAACTTGATGCAGAACGCCACGGCGACGACCTGTACGAGGTCTACGGCCCTGAAGCGCCCAAACCAAGTTTCACCTATTTGTCCCTGAACCCTGTTGCTGACCGGGCAGAGTTAGAGACCCTCCTCAAGCGCATGGAGGAATCCACCGACCCGTACTATCTGGCTGTGATAGATCAGGATGGGCGTGCGGTTGGCACTTTAGCGCTCATGCGCATTAACCCCGCCCACCGTGTTATCGAGGTGGGCAGCGTGACCTATGGCGAACGTCTAAAACGCACGCGCGCCGCCACGGAGGTGCAGTACCTGCTGGCGCAGTACGTGTTTGAGACGCTGCACTATCGCCGCTACGAGTGGAAATGCGATGCACTGAATGAGCCTTCACGCCGCGCAGCCGAGCGTCTGGGCTTCACCTATGAGGGGACGTTCCGCCAAGCCGTCGTATATAAAGACCGCAACCGCGATACGGCATGGTATTCAATGCTGGATACCGAGTGGGAACAGCGTAAACACCGGTTGCTGCAATGGCTGAATCCGAAGAATTTTGATGCGCACGGTCAGCAGCGCACCTCCTTGCGAGAGATCGCTGTATAGCCGTTAGCCGAAAGGGCGCCCTGGGGTATTGTCAGAGCCAAACGGCATGGATACCATGGTATTTTCTCAAGTCGAACGGAAGGGAACACCATGAAAACCCTTGTGATTGTTACTCACCCGAATATCCACGAGTCTAAGGTCAGCAAAACCTGGGTTCACATGCTGCGCCAGCATCCGGACCGGTTTACCGTGCATGAGCTATACAGCGAGTACCCCGACGGTGTGATTGATGTGGCACGCGAGCAGGCTCTCGTGGAAGAGCACCAGAACATTGTGCTTCAGTTCCCGGTGTACTGGTTTAACTGCCCTCCGCTTCTGAAACAGTGGTGCGACGAGGTGCTGACGTACGGGTGGGCCTACGGCTCGAAAGGCAAGGCATTCGAGAATAAGAAACTCGGCATTGCCGTCTCACTGGGCGCTCCCGCCCCAGAGTACAGTGCGGAAGGCTCCGTTGGGTACACTGTTGCTGAAACCCTGCGCCCCTTCGAGCTGACGGCTAACTATATTAGCGCTGATTATCAGCCTCTCTTCACGTTCCACACCATCGACACCTATGAGAGCTACGATGAAGCCGCCGCCCAGCTGGTGGCAGACAGCGCGGGTGATTACCTGGCGCACCTGAACACCTACTACACCTAGCAACAGCCCATGCGGCCTGCGTGGGTCGGGAAAACCCGCAAAAGCTTATGGGGCAGGGGGTTAGGAGAGCGAGCTGAAGTTCCCCAAGAATACCGCCAGCCCCATGAGCAGGCTGTACGCCAGCGCCACAATACCGGCCTGTTTCAGCACGGGGATGAGGTCTTTGCCGGTGCGCCCAGAAAGCACCGTCACGCATGAGTAAACGGTCGGCCCTACCAGCACAAAAATCAGCGCAAACCACGGGTTCTGCGGCACCAGCACGGTACACAGCAGAATCGCCAGGATCATCTCAACCGCGTAGGTGATGCGTGCGGCCCTATCACCCAGCCGCACCGCCAGGGTGAGCTTACCCGATTCACTATCGGTGGGGATGTCGCGCACATTATTCGCCATGAGCAGCGCACACGAGATCAGGCCCACCGCCACGGCACCCACCCACCCGGTGAGCGTCAGCTGATTAGTTTGCGTGAATAACGTGCCTAAAGTGGCAACCAGCCCAAAATAGATGAACACGAACACGTCACCCAAACCCATATACCCGTAGGGCCGTTTCCCGCCGGTGTACCCCCACGCCGCAAAAAGCGCGGATGCGCCAACCGCCAGGAACCACCACTGGTTCGCCAACGCCACCAGCAGCACACCGGAACACACGGCGAGACCGAAACACAAAAACGCGGCGAACTTAACCGCTTTCGGGCTTGCCGCACCGGAACCGACAAGGCGCATCGGGCCGACCCTGCCCTCATCGGTGCCTTTGACACCGTCAGAGTAGTCATTCGCGTAGTTCACGCCCACTTGCAGGAAGAACGCCACCAGAAGAGCAAGCACAGCCCGTACGGGGCGGAACGAATGCAGCTCGGCCGCCGCCACAGACCCCGCCACGATCGGCGCCAAAGCAAGCGGTAGGGTGCGCAGACGCGCCCCCTCAATCCATTCTGCCGGTGATGCCACGGCTATGCCCTCCTTCACACACGGTTGGTTTGCTGCTCGGCGTGCGCCTTACACAGCATACTGTATATTGCCAGCCGGTCAGGTTTGCCCGTGCTCGCGGCCGGAAAATCAGGCACAATACGCACCACCTTCGGCACGCCCGCCGCACCCAGCCGTGCACCGCACAGCTGCTGCAGCTGCCCTGCTGTTTCGGCAGCGTCCGCACCATAATGCTCGGGCAGGTTCCGCAGGGTGACGGCGGCAATGACGGCGGCCCCCCACCGCGCGTCAGGAACACCGGCCACCGCAGCCTCACGCACCGCCGGGTGGCTCTCAAGAACGGCGGCGACTGCGTGAGAAGAGACTTTCACCCCGCCGGTAATAATCACATCATCGGAGCGCCCCAGAACACTCAGCGCCGGGGTGCCATCGTCCTCGGGCGTGTTTGGGGCGGGGGGCACGAACGAGCCGTAATCGTCGGTGCGGTACCACCGGCACCCGTGGGCATCAACGAAGAAATGCGATGCGGTGCGTGCGTTATCGCCCAAGTACCCGCTGGCAAGATGCTCACCACCGAGCCAGATACGCCCGGCCGCTTCAGCCCCGGCCACAACCGGGCTGTCTGCTAAACCCGCTTCCTCGGGAACCACACGCAGCCGCACCCCGGGCAGGGCTACCCCCGAATAGACGCACCCACCGGCGGTTTCTGCGCTTCCATAGGTGGTGACCACGTTCAGCCCAAGCTCGCGCGCCGCCGTCAGCAGGGAAGCGCTTGCCGGGGCGCCGCCAAGCAGGATTCCGGTGAACTGGCCGAGCGCATCGTAAATTTCTGACCCCAGTGCGGGGCTGGCTTCGGCGGCTTCTAGGAGCTTATGCACCTGCGTGGGCACAAGAGAGACGAACCGGCGGGCGCAGCTGAGCCGTTCGGCGGCGTTCAGAAAGACCTCGGGTGTAAAACTAACCCCGTCGGTGATCGATGCGGCAACTACCGGTGTCGTTCCGGCGAGCACCGACCGGGCGAGAACCTGAGCCCCCGCCACATAGTGCGCGGGCAGGGCGAGAAGCCATTGCGCAGGAACCTCAGAAGTAGCCCTCTGCGGTTTAGCTGAACCGACCGAAGGGCAGTCTGCAAAAAACCTCTCGGTCGCCCGAGCGGATGCCCGCAGCGCCCGCACGCTTAACGCCGTCTGTTTGGGCGCACCTGTAGACCCGGAGGTGCCCACCACGAGCGCAATAGACTCCGGGCCTTCTGTCTGCCCGCGCGGGTCTTGATGATCGTGAGCGCTGTTCTGCAAGTCCCCAGTGAGAGAACGCTCGAAGGCACGCAGAATCTCCTGTGGATTGGCGGGCTCATCGGCGCTGAGGATGACCGCGTGCGGATGCAGCGCATCCTGGCGTGGGGCAGAAAGCGGCGTGAGTGAACCGGGGAATGCACCCGTCATAGCGCCTGCTTCGCCGCTATCCACCCGGGACTTACGGGGATCGCAAGGGCCTTCCGGCACAACAGAACGGTTATTCTGCAACGCGTAAAACCCTAGAAGTAGTAGGGATAGTTCGACCAGTCGGGGTCACGCTTTTGCAGGAACGCATCGCGCCCCTCCACAGCCTCGTCGGTCATATACGCCATGCGGGTTGCCTCTCCCGCGAAAACCTGCTGCCCGAGCATACCGTCATCGGGCAGGTTGAAGGCGTACTTGAGCATACGGATAGCCTGCGGAGACTGCCGGGCAATATGAGCCGCATATTCCAGACCCTTGTTTTCCAGCTCTGCGTGGGGCACCACATCGTTAACGGCACCCATCTCGTACATGCGCTGTGCATCGTACTCTTTGGCGAGGAAGAATATTTCGCGCGCAAACTTCTGCCCAACCTGCCGCGCCAAAAGCGCCGAACCGTAACCCGCGTCGAAAGAGCCAACAGTCGCGTCGGTCTGCTTAAACTTGCCGTACTCTTCGGAGGCTATGGTCAAATCCGCGACCACGTGCAGGGAATGCCCGCCGCCCGCAGCCCACCCGGAGACCAGAGCGATCACAACCTTGGGCATGGTACGAATCAGGCGCTGCACCTCCAGAATATGCAGCCGCCCAGCACGTGCAGGGTCAATAGATTCGGCGGTGTCGCCGCTGGCGTAGTGGTAGCCGTCGCGCCCGCGGATGCGCTGGTCACCGCCCGAGCAGAACGCCCACCCGCCATCTTTGGGGGAGGGGCCGTTCCCTGTCAGTAGCACAGTGCCTACATCCGAGGTCATGCGGGCATGATCGAGCGCCCGGTAGAGTTCGTCCACAGTATGCGGGCGGAAGGCGTTACGCACCTCGGGCCGGTTAAAAGCAATGCGCACGGTCGGCAAGTCGCGCAGGATTTCGCCCGTCTCGTCGCGCTGCACCTGGCGGTGGTAGGTGATGTCGGTAAAATCCTCAAACCCGTCAACGATGCGCCAGTGCTGCGGGTTGAAAATATCGGAAACCTGGGGAGGGAACGTAACAGTCATGCCCCCTATTTTACGCGGGGTTCACCCGCCCGTGTCTCAGGGCCGAAACGGTGCTGCACCCTCAAGGGAACAGCCCGTCAAATGCTACAATCAGGGCATGAGTGGCGTAGCCGGTATTCAACGTATGTACGCTCTTCCACATGAGGAGCGCGTACTTAATATTTTGCGTGCTTACGGCGCTACCCGCGCTCGCCTTTTTGGGAGTGCGGCACGTAACGAGCTCACCCCCACTAGTGATATTGACATACTTGTAGAGTTCGGAAATGATTCCGGTTACCAAGCTTTCTGCAAGAGTGTGGATGCTGCGGTTGAGCTGGAACAAGAACTGCACCGTCCAGTGGATCTTGCGTTATCAATTGATCCACGCATGTGGCAGTATATCGAGCCGGACCTTATTGAGCTTCCCCTAGATACGGCAACTTGACATGGGCATCATATGGGAAGTTAGTTCCACCAGACTGGCAGAGGTCCTTAAGGGTATCCAAACGACTCGTGACACCCTAGCTTCTAGCAAATAGTCCACTGCTTGACGGCAGGTGATGCACCCTGAGCATCCGTTATTTTCCGCACATACCCGCCTACCGCTTCCGTGGGCACCGTGGTGCATCCTGTGCGTGCCAGGTGCCGCCGCAGGGCACCTGACGCCTGTTCCGGGTATGCAGTATTTTCCCTAGTCGGTGCATAGTTTTCCCGTAGCTGGCGTGTTCTTGCGGTGGTGCCTCGCGCCGTGTCCTGTAGGGTGTAGCCCTTAGAAACTTCAAGCAGAAAACCTTATTGTTGTGTGCGCAACATCTGAAAAAATGTAGGTCACCTGCAACCTGAACCTGAGACTTTTATGCATAATCAATGTATAACCGACAAAATTAGGTGCGGACCGGCGAGCACTCCCGTAAGCTGAGGGGACAACACCAGCCGCACATACCTGATGAGGTACACCATGCCCACAACCGACTCACCAGCCCCCGACCCTCGTTTCGACCGCCAAGCCCGTTACATCTCCGCACTGGAACAGCTCGCTGACCCTGCCCCCGTCACGCGCCTTAGCGGAGCCCAGTCCCTCGTATGGCTCATTGACGAATGGTTGGCCGATGAGACCCTGCCCGGCCCCACCCGCCACGCCGAGGCCACCGCGCTCATTGACAGCCTGTGCGCCTACATTCGCTCCCCGTATCCTATGGCCCCCGAATACGAGATGCTCAGCCGTGACGAGCCAGACCCGGCGCTGAGTGAGGAAGATAAACGGAACTTCCCGCACGACAAGGCCGAATTCGATGCTGAAGTCACCGTGCGCCTCACCCTGCTGCTGGCGGTGCACACGCGCGTGATCGGTACCCGTGAGAGCCCCGGGCCCTGGTCCGGTTTCGCTTATGATTTCTCCGGCAGTGTGTTCTTCTACCCGGTGAACCTCTCCGGCTCCTACTGGAGTGTACCGCTCAATATGGCTGAGGCAACATTCTGTGCGGATGCCGACTTCTCCAGTTCAACCTACCTCGCGGACGCCATCTTTAATGACACCGTCTTTAATGGCGACGCAGACTTCTCCCACAGCATCTACGGTGCCGACGTCCATTTCAATAAAGTCCACTTTAACGGGGTGTTAAACGCATCTTCGACCATCTATGAGCAGGGCGTGAGCATACAGGGTGTATGCCTCCAGGAGGCCGATCTGAGCGGGTGCCTCTACCATGGCAACACCTGGATCGACATCGCCCACCACGGCCACGCCAACCTGAGCCGGTGCCTCTACTACGGGGAGTATATTGACTTATCCTCCAGCTACCTTCAGGGGGTTACCGCCAATAACTGTATCTACCACGGAAAAACCAGGTTGGGCTACGGTGGTGGGGAACGCCTCGCAGACTACAGCCGCAGCGTCTTCTTCGCAGACCTTGAACACGAAGAAACCACGTTTGCCGGGCCTATCGACTACAGTCACAATGTCTATTACGGGCTCACTGATATCAATATCAACACCTACGAGGGCGATGTCACCATGCGTGAGAGCATCTACCTTGGGCAGGATACCGAGCTGTCCTACAACACCTATGAGGCGAGGGCAGACTTCGGTGATTGCCTCTACCTGCAGTGTGTGCCCCCACAAGATGGTGAAGGCTACGGCGATGCCTCCGGGGTGTTCTCCGGAAGCTGCTATGAAGGGCCCGTCACTTATGGCCCCGCCCTCTTCTGCCAGAGCGTCAGCCTTGATGAGGTGCAGTACGGCACCCCCGATAATTCGTTCGCCGGGTGCATCTTCAACCCGGCCGTGCGCAACACTTTCACTGTGGACTACGACAGCGACTATGAGGCAGAAATACGCGCCGAGTACCCGGTCGGTTCCCGGCTGCTCAACGGCTCGCAGGTGGCCCACATGAATGAACGCTCCCAGCATGTGAGGGAACTGGCGGAGACCCTGCTGCAGGCACCGGCAGACTCTGAAGAGCGGTGGGCCATCCACCAGCAGATACTCGCCGTGTGCAACGAGCTGAAACAGTGGGCGTACGCTCTCTAAAACCACACCCGCTGCCCACCGCATCACCACATACCACCGATAAAACCAGGGGAGTACACCACCGTGAACCCGAGCCAGCCCAACCACACCCATCGGCATGCCCAAGAATCCGCTGCCGCCGAACAGCTGTACAGCCCAGCCGCCCCCGTGCGCACAGCAGCCGTGAAAACCCTCGTGACGCTCGCCGACGACTGGCTTGCTGATGAGCATGTTCCCGCTGAGCAGGCTGGAACACGCGTGCAGGGCATTATTAACACGCTGTGCGAGTATATTCGCTCACCCTATGCGGGTACCGACAGGTACCTGCAGCTCACCCAGGAAGAACCGGATGAGGCCCTGAGCACCCGAGAGAAACGCCAGTTCTACGCGGATCAGGCGCACCTGATCCAGGAGGGGCAGGTGCGGCAGAGCATCCTTGCGGCCATTATAGAGCGGGTGCGTTGGGTGGGGTATGTTCCGCAGCGGTACACATATTCCATGAGTTTTGGTACTGCCGACGAGGAAACCGTCATCGGCGGGCCGTGGTCCGGGTTTGACTATGATTTCTCGGGCGCGGATTTCTTTTACCCTGTTCACCTTGCGGGGGCTTTCTGGGGCGGGAGGGTGACCGCCCGGAACGCCACCTGGCGGGATGATGTGTTCATGGAGACCAGCGTTTTTAACGGTGATGCGTCGTTTTCGGGCGGCACCTACCTGGGGAAAACGATTTACGTGTTTGGGTGCATCTACCGCGGTAACCTGGACCGCAGCCACTGCACCTACGGGGCTGTGGAGGGCAACTATCACGGGTATACCCATGATTTTACTGCTGCCGGTTCTGTGTACCGGGGTGCGGCTGATCTCAGTAACAGCACCTACGACCGGGGTGTGTGCAGCCATGGCAATACCTACTACGGTCCCGCCGATTTATCGGGGTGCACGTACCGCGGCAAGGTTAACTACAGCAAAAACCGGTACGGGGCGAACCTGACAATGCGCGGGTGCACATACGGTGCCTCGGTGCAGATTGGGGAATCCGCACATATAGGGGATGCCGACTACAGCTGCAGCGTGTATGAAGCAGATGCCTCGTTCTACGGGAGCCGTTATCTGGGAAATGCCACCTTTGCGGAATCCCAGTACCGTGGCGGCGTTTACCACGTTTCTGAGCAGTTCATCGGCTCCGCCAATTTTGACGGCGTCCAGTTTGGCCACACCGCAAACCCGCAGGCGTCCAGCAGCTTCCGAGGGTCGGTGTTCGCCGGCGGGGTGTCCTTCATGGGTGCGCACAGCGCCGGGAAGCCACCCGCCTTTGATGAGTGTGTTTTCAATGACGACTGTGTGAACGATTTCGGTCCTCTCCCTTATGGCGAGCACGCGGTGCCCATGAGCGGTGCGCTTCCGGCCGCCTCCCGTTCGCTGAGCTTCAAAGAGTCGGCGGCCCTGAGCCGGTGCCTGCGTGCCCGGGCCGCCTTCGGATCCTACCTGCGCACCGTACCGTTTGGTTCGCCTACTTACCAGGCGGCTCAGCATCAGGTTCTGTTCCACACATGGTGCCATTTTATGTTTGATAACGACCTGCTTAACTTTTCCGCCCTTGTGCAGGCCCTCAACAACGCTATGAAGGGGTAGACAATGCGCACAGAACGCACAGCACGTTTTGAAGAGGCAGTCAGGCAGCTCGGCGGAGGTACGGTTGAGGCTCGGATGGGTGCAGCACGCACCCTTGTCATACTCGCCGATGAGTGGCTGGCTGATACAGCCGTGACGGAACACGAACGCCACCACCAGGTGCAGACCATTATTGACGCCCTGTGTGAGAGCATCCGCTCCCCGTTCTCCCTCGCCTACCGGGCTGAACTGTGGGCCGATGAGCCGACCGGCGACCTGCAGGAGCAGTCCCGGTTCTACGCTGAGCGGGCTGAACTGGTGGCTGAGGCGAAGGTGCGGCGCAGCATCCTGACGGAGATCCACGAACGGGTGCGCTGGATGACCACCAAAACCGTTAGCCAGAACCCTTACGCGCCGCTTAAAACCGGGGATTTCAGCCCTGGAACATGGTCTGGGTTTGCCTACGATTTCAGTGGCACCCTGTTCTTCTACCCGGTGGATTTCAGGGGCTCCTGTTGGGGTCAGGGGCTGAACCTGAGCGGGTGCACGCACCGGGAAGATGCGAACCTCACCGGCTCCTACTATGGCGGGCCCGCAGATTTTAGCGGATCAACTTACGCGGATGATGCCGACTTTTTCGGGTCGGTGTATGCCGGTGCAACGGACTTCTCGGGGTGCGCCTATGGCGGGTACACCCGGTTCGGCGGGAGCCTGTACCGTGAGTTCGTGAATTTCAGCGGTTCAACGTTCGGCCCCTACGCGGGGTTCATTAGTTCCGTCTACCGCTCCGACGCGGACTTTTCGGGCTGCACCTATACGGGGTATATGTCGGCCTCACAGTGCGCCTACCACGGCCGGGCAATATTTACCGGCAGCACCTACAACTCGGATACGCGACTGAACCACAGCCACTATTCGCGTGCCGCCCGGCTTGACTCCTGCACCTACAAGGGAGACGCGTTCCTGCACGATAATACCTACTGCGGCACGTTCAACGCGAGCGGATGCACTTACACCAACCCCGCCTCTTTTGACCGCTGCACCTACCTGCAGGATGCTTCTTTCGTCGGCAGCACCTTCGGGCACTATTTCACCGGCAGTGATTCGGCATACTACGGCCGTGTTGCTTTCAACAGGTGCCGCAGCACCGGCTATGTGGCGTTCGCGGGCAGTATCTTCCATGAGGAGGTCAATTTCACGGGGAACGTGTACGGCATGAACCTCTCTGTTCGGGAGACGGTGTTCCTTGAGGGGGTGGACTGCAGCAACTCGGTGTGCCACGAACGCGCCGCGAATTTCCGGGAGGCGGCGTTCATGGGCGGGGTGTCATTCGCCGGTGTCCGGTTTGTTGCGAACGAACCGGCCTTCGATAGGTGCCTGTTTAACCCAATGGCTGGGTACTTGTTTAATGTGGCGATGGGCAGTGAGCACTGCATCCCCATGGCTGCGGGGTGCCCGTCGTTCCCTATAGGCTCACGTACCCTCACCGAGCAGGGGCTTATTCGCCTGAGCAGCTACCGGCAGAGCATTAACCGGGCGGCAAAGGCCCTGGAGGTTATGACGCGCCGCACCGGGCAGGACTCCCCGGAGGTTCTGGAAGCCCGCACGGAGCTGCACGCAGCCAGTGAGGCGTTGGCCTCATGGGTGCGTTCGTTAACGGCCCCTGACACGGCACGATAGTAGCGGATGCGCGCATTGGCCCCCAGTAGCGTATGCTAGGGTAACAGTACCAACCACAACATATTGCGAGGATGCCGCAATGACCCCGTCCGCCTCAACGAGTAATCTCACGATGCTGAATCGCCGCGCCCGCTATATTGTGGCGCTTGAGCAGCTGGGCAGCAGCGACCCGACTGTGCGCATGAGCGGCGTGTACGCATTGGTGTGGCTGGTGGATGAGTGGATGAACACTGACGACGCCCCTGCGGCCCAGTGCAGGCAGGAGGCGCAGGCGGCCATCAGCAGCCTGTGCGCGTATGTGCGGTCCCCGTTTTCGTTGGCGTCGGAGTATGCGCGTTTTTCGTCTTTAGAACCTGCCCCGTTCATTAACGAACAAGAGAAACAACTTTTCACGGTTGATAAGGCGCTGTTTGAGGCGGAGGCGCAGGTGCGGGCGGGTATTGTTGAGGCCATCCATTCCCGCACGATTGTGGTGGACGGCAAGCCCGGCGCCTGGTCCGGGTTCCAATTCGACTTTACAGGCAGCGTATTTTTCTACCCGGTCACGTTCACCGGGTCCTGCTGGGGGCGGCCGCTGTCGCTGCGCGGGTGTACCTACCACGCCTCCGCAGATTTCAGCCGCTCCGTCTACTACGGGGATGTGGATTTCAGCGACTCCGTGTTCGGCGGGCCCACCAGTTTCGGGTACTCCGTGTACCGGCAGGCCGCTAAGGTGCACGGGTGCACCTTCAACGGCCCCGTATTTTTTGGGGTGTCCCACTATCATCAAGGGTTGGATGCGCGCACCAACCTGTACAATAGCGACGCTGATTTCTCGGGGTCCGTCTACCGGGATGACGCCTACCTGCACGGCTGCAACTACTATGGGGACGCGAACCTGAGCCGCTGCACCTATTTCGGGGAGGCAGTGCTGGCCGGGTCCACCTACATGAGAGACGCCGCATTTCAAAGTTCTGTGTACTACGGGTACGCCTCGTTAAGCAGCCGCTGCCGGGAGCACGCCGACTTTAGCCACTGCGTCTATTTCAGTGACATGGACATGTACGACTCGCAGTACCGCGGGTACACCGACTTCACCCACTGCGTCTACTACGGGAACGCCAATTTCGGGGCGTCCTCCTATGAGGGCACGGTCAGCTTCAGCGGCTCCACCTACCTGGGGGATGTGGCAATGGGCCAGTGCCGGTACGAGGCTGGCGTTGACTTCAGCGGCTCCCTCTACCTGGGCGGCCCCAGCCGTGAACCCGCCGGGATGGCCGGGTCCTCGTACGGCGGCGCCGCCAATTTTGGGCAGTCCATCTACTGCGGTACCGCCGATATTGGCGAGTCAAAGTTCATGGCGGGCGCCCCCTCTTTCGACGGGTGTATTTTTGACCCCACCGTCAATAACTATTTCGGTAACGGCCCCGGCGGCCGGTACGATATTCGGCTGGTGGGCGGCTTCCCCGCGGGCGCGCGGGCACTCAGCCTGTCGCAGGCTGCGCAGATGGGCGTGCACTTGCGCGCCATCGAGGCGCTTGTGGCATCCCTGTACGATGTGCCGCCCGGCACGGATGCGCACCGTGGTGTGCATCAGCGGGTGCTGGAGGCGTGCACCGTTTTTGCGCGGAGGGTGCGGTCACTATGAGCGGTTATTTTTCAGCGGATGTTGCCCTCACCGGCCGTCACGCCAGGTTCTCGGCGGCGGTTGGTGAGCTGAGCTATGAGAGCGGCCTGAGCGTTGAGGCACGCCTGGGTGCCGTGGGTGAGCTGGTGCGGCTGGCCGACGAGTGGCTGGCTGACGTCTCCGTGTCTGAGGGCGCCTGCCACCGTGAGGCGCAGGACATTGTCAGCGCCCTGTGTGCCTACGTGAGCACCCCGTTCCCACTAGCATCCCGCGCGGAACTGTACGGTGAGGTGCCCCCGAACCTGGACCAGCAGGAAACGCTGCAATTCCACCGGGATAAGAAGGCACTCACCGAAGAATCGCGGGTGCGGGTGCGCATCCTGGAGGAAATCCACACCCGTGTGCGCTGGAAACCTGCGGGTGGGGCCACCAAGAAGAAAGAATCTCAGCAGGTGGCGGCTGGGGAAATCACCCCCGGGCCCTGGTCAGGGTTCTACTTCGAGTTTTTCGACTCTGCCTCGTTTTCGTCTGCCGAGTTCTTCTTCCCAGTCGATTTCTCCGGTTCATACTGGGGGGAGGGGCTGTACTGCCCCGGCGCGTTCTTTGCACAGTCCGTCACGTTCAGCAACTCGTTCTACGGCGGGAACGTCTCATTCATCGGCACCCACTGCCAGGGCATCGCGGACTTCAGCGGCTGCACCTACGCCGCCAACGCCGACTTCGGGGTCACCCGGTACATGTCTCCCGTCACGTTCAGCGAGTGCATCTACCGGGGCGAGGCGAACTTTAACGAGAACCAGTACGGGGAACGCGCCGATTTCTCCGGCTCAACCTTCGGCAAAGAAGCGGTATTCGCCGACTCGGTGTACAGCACCAAAACCGTTTTCAGCTACTCCGTATTTTCTGCCGCAACAGACTTCAGTAATATTGTGCTGGCGGGGTCATCACCGTCGTTTAAAAAATGCGTTTTTGCGGTGGGTAAAAAGCCCGCACGCCGCGAGTTTAAGCGCGCCTAGGGGGTGCTGGGCGCTGGCGACAGAAGGAGCATATGGTGGATGCGGTGAACCTGCACGCTGGCGGCTGCGCTGATAGGGCTGCTGAGGCGCTCGCCCGTATGGGGGACACTGCCCTGCCTGCTGTATCTAGAATGCGTGCGGTGGATGAGCTGGCGGCACTGGCCGATGAGTGGCTGGCTGATACATCTGTGGTGGAGCAGGCGCGTAACCGCCGTGCCCAGGATATTATTACTGCACTCTGTGACTACCTGCGCACCCCATACCCGTCTGAGCCGCAGGGGCAGGGGAGAGAACCGCAGCACCGCAGCAGCGAGGGTGAAACCACAGAAAAAGAACCATCGTTCTATACGGGTGAGGGTGAAGCACCCCCGAACAGCACCACCGAGACGCCCCTGCGGCAGCATATTCTAAGCACCATCCACCAGCGGGTGCGGTGGGAACCGGCTTCTGGTGGTGCGCGCAAGAACGCTGCGCGTCACCTTGAGCGGGGCGCGGTGACGCCCGGCCCGTGGTCACACCTGGTCTTTGATTTTTCTGGCGCCGCGTTCCGCCACACCGTTAACCTGAGCGAATCGTACTGGGGTGCGGGCGCGAATTTTTCGGGGTGCAGCTACCGTGAGACAGCCAACCTGAGCGCCAGTGTATACGCCGCGGCAGCACATTTTACGGCATCCACCTACTACGGCAAGGCGATCTTCCGCAATAGCGTGTACTGCGCTGCCGTGCATATGAGCGGATGCGACTACCGGGGGCAGGTGCACGCCCAAGCCACGGTGTATGAGGCTGAGGCCAACCTGTCGGAAAACACCTACCGGGAAGGCGCCGACTGGACCCGCTCCACGTGGCGGGGGCGTCTTAACGCCAGCGGTTGCACCTATGGGCGGGATGCGAATTTTGCGGAGTGCACCTGGGGCTGCGACGTTACCCTTGCAGGGTGCACCTATGAAAAGGATGCGGTATTTATGAGTACCGCATTTCACGGTACCGCCCGCATGGAGGGCTGCACCTACCGGGCGGGGGCCTATTTTTCGTACAGCGAGTTCCGGGGTGACACTGATTTCAGCGGCAGCGTGTTCCGCCACGATACGGAGTTTGTGGGGTGCCGCTGGCGCGGCAGTGCAGACCTGAGCGGCTGCACACTGCACCACGTTTCTTTCGAGGGATCCTCCCACCTGGGGGCAATAACCTTCTGGGGCACCCAGTTTTCGGGCGGACGCTGCGTGTTTGACCGTTCAGTGTACGCAGGCGGCATAGATTTTACGGGGGCCGCGCAGGCTACCAGCACTGCACAGGAGAGAACTGCGGGTGAGCCGCAGGTGTCTTTCACCGATTGCTTCCTTAACCCACATCATGAAAACTATTTCGCTCATCCTGTGTTTACCGGTAGCGGCTTACCTGCCGGTTCACGCTACCTCACACCAGAGAAACTGGACGATCTAGCCAACCGACTGGCGGCGTACACGAGCGCGGCACAAACGTATCATGATGCGGCTGAAGGGCCGAACAAAGAGGCGCTCGCCGCCCGCGTGCGCAACCTGGATAACGCCGTTGATCAGTGGGCATACGCGTTAACGAACCGCGCAGCCTATAGCGATTGGTGAACGGTGCCTGCGGTGAGTGAAGCATACGGCAAAAGCGTGGATGAGGCCAAGCTGCTGCGGCGTCTCAAGAGCGCGCTTGGGCGGCTTAATGGGGTGGTTCCCGCTGGTGGCGGGCCTGCCCCAAGTGTTGCGGCGCGCCTGAACGCGGTGGACGAGCTGGCGGCACTGGCCAACGAATGGCTGGCCGATACGTCTATGAAGGAGCAGGAGCGTAACCGCCGCGCCCAGAGCGTTATTACTGCGCTGTGTGACTACCTTCGTTCTCCTGCTAATGACTGCGATACGGCACCGGCTGACGCTGCACACCTCAGCGCCGCAGGTCGCATTCGCACGCACATCCTTGATACGATCCGGCAGCACGTGCGCTGGCGAGAAAACCCTCACCCGGTGGGGCCCGTGCACGCTGAGTTGAGAGTGGGGGAAGGTGCGCATCCCTTAGCGGCGGAGCTTAACCAGCCGCCGAAACCGGGAGCGGTCCTGCTGGGGCCGTGGTCGCACCTGGCCTTCAACTTTTCGAATGCAGTGTTTTACGATGCCGTTGATCTGGGTGAGGCGTACTGGGCTGGGCCGGTTACTTTCGATGGTGCAGTTTTCACGCATGACGCATCTTTTTGCAACTCGCTGTATGGTGAGGATGCGGTATTTAGCCGCTGCGAATACCGTGGATATGTCCTGTTTTCAAACTCTACCTACTGTGGTGCGGTGTCTTTTGCAGAATCGACCTACCACAATATTGTATATTTTTCCGGTTCTGTGTATGAGGGGTGCGCGGTTTTTACCAACTCCACCTACCGTGCAGCAGCCGACTACGGGTGCAGTACCTACAACGCGGGGGCAGACTTCAGCGGCTGCACACACCACGGCACGGTCACCTACCATATGAGCGCCTACGGCGGGGAAACCAACTTTACGAACAGCCTCTACCAGTCACATGTGCACGCGGCAAACAGCACCTACAACGCTCAGGTGTTTGCCGCCGGGTGCCTTTACAGGGGCCGCGCGGACTTCTCAGGAAGCAGCTTCACAGAAGGTGCCAACTTCTCCACGGCGGCATACGATGACGGTATCACCCTCACCGGCTCGACGTTTGCAGGCCCCGCCGTGTTCGCCAGCTGCCGTTTTATGGGAGACGCCGACTTCACCGACTGCACCTGCACCACCAGCGCCGATTTTAGCGGCACCGTCTACTGGGACAACGCACATTTTGACCGCACCGTTTTTGCGACCGCCCCAGTCTTCACCCGCGCACGCTTCACACCCGATGCCACCATGACAAGCGTGGGGGCGCTATCCGCCGGGGCACCCCTCACCGCGGGGGATAGGGAACTACCGCCCGGCGCCAGGCGTCTAACCGACTGGCGGGACGTGGAACACGGCCGCACCTAAATGCACAAGCACGCTGAGTATCCCCGTAAGGTGAATAGGTGAAAGGAAAACGCCCGCACTTTCCGGTGCGGGCGCCTCACAAACAGACAGTTACTTTTTCTCCCCGAGCGCTATGGGTACGAGAGAGATTTTTGCGTTGGTCGAGTCCGCCTGTATGACGGGGTAGAGAGAATTGGACGCTACCCATAGCTGCACGGTGGCTTTGCCGTTGGAACCGAGCACGCTTTCTTCGACCGAGATATTCGAGATCTCAGCGTCTTTCGCAATGGGGGTTGAGTCGTCGGAGATTTCACTGTTTCCCCTGCCGTCCGCAGAAGACGACCCCTGAGAACCACCATTATTTTTATCGTCTTGCGGCTTTTTCTGTGCGGAGGAGGGCTGCGAACCTACAGAGAGGGTACTGTTTGAAGCCCATATGTCCACATGGTCACCCGCTTTGAGGTTAGTAGCTAGGCCCCGGTCTACCTTAACGGTCACGAGCCGACGGTTTTCCCGCACATTATTGCTGGCAGAATTTTTGCTGACCACCTCGCCCGCAGGGATAAGCCGAACAGCCGTTAAATCACCTTTTTGCACTTCTTCAGCAGTGAGATAGTTCTGGGAGGCAGACCCCAAGTTAGCCTCAACAGGAGTGAGTTTATCGGTTGAGATTTTCTCCCCAATCGGGATGTCATTCTTCGCTATATAGTACTGGGTGTTGCGGTTATTCAGCTGGATAACCGCAATAGTGCCAACAAGAGAAACCAGAACCAGCAGGATACCAACAATAAATTTGGGATCTTTCAAACCTGGGCGTCGAAGGCGGGCTGAGGTCTCGGGCTGCTCAGTGAACGCTGGCTTTAAGGTGCCGTCTGGGAGGTTGCTGCTCATGTGTGGTTGTGTCTTTCGATCAGTGCCCGTTAGGGGCGAAGCCGGGCGGGCCTAAGGTGATTTGCTGTATTTATCTGAGCACAAACAGGGGCTATAAAGCAAATAGCAGACTATTCACCATAGAACGCCTCCCTGGCATATCTGCTGGTGAGGGAACGGAAGATTTCCCGCCCCGAATACCCTTGAAAGCTTTGAAACCGTTACTTCCTTGCCTTAGCAGGCTGCTATACGGGAGGAAAGACAAACATGCTAACAGCAGCTACCACAATAAATATACTTTTTGGGCGTGTTACATCCACTGAGCCTTGATTTGTTGAGTCTCAGCCCGTAGTCTAAGGGTACGTATTCACATTGAACCAATAAGATTGAGGCGCTTCCGGGCCTGACCATGTGGGTGTATTTTCTGCCGCCTGTTGTGCACGGGGCCTTCTGATGCTAATGAAGGAGAGAACTCCCGTGATAGTAGAACCAAACACTGACCGTATTATTCCGCGTCGTCGTGCGCTGTTGCTCGCTGGTGTGGGGTTAGGGTCGTTGGGTCTTGCGGCGTGTGGTGGTGCTGGTAGTGCTGAGGGGCAGTCGGGTTCTTCGTCGTCGGTTTCTTCTGATGGTGGTGTTTCGGGTAGTGAGGTTAGTGCTGGTGCTAGTGGTTCATCCTCATCGTCATCGTCGGTGTCGGAGGGGCCTTCTGCGGCTCCGTCGTCTGGTGGGGAGACTATTGTGAAGGGGTATTCGGGTGGGTCGAAGGCCCCTGAGGGTGAGTATCGTGCTGCGGATGAGCATGGTCCTGCGCAGAATGTTCCGAAGCCTAAGGAGCCGGCGGGGATGAATGTGGAGACGGTGGAGGGTGTGGTGAAGTTCCTGAATTATTGGAATGATATTCGTAACTACTCTTTCCAGACTGGTGATGCGTACGCTTGTGCCGGTATAACCTCGGCTGAATATAAAATCGAGGGAAAAACCCTTAACTCTATTGCTAACTTATACGCTAGGAATAATGGCTGGGCTGTTGGTGGGTTGCGTGAAATGGTTATTAAACCTGAGACATTTCATGCTGATACAGAGGAGGGACTTTATAAAATTTTAACTCATATTGATACTCAAAAATTAGTTATTTACGATCCGGCTAATAAATCTATAACCCCGTATGATTACTCTGTTGAGAGTTTGAAAATGGCTGAAATAAGTTTAGTATTTGATGCAAACAATAAATGGGCGGTGACCGGGAAGAGGCTAGTTGATGTCGAAATACGCTAAAAAAGCGTTAATATCCTCTGCTGTTTCAGCTTTATTGAGTACACAATGTATGGTTGCGATGGCTGATACTTCTAGCTCAGGTTCGGTTCAGGGTGGGACTACCCGTGTCCAAATCATCATTGCTCAACCGGAACAGCCAGCATACCAAATAGTGGCAGAGCAGCCTCCTGCCGGACAGGGTGTTCCGGGTGGGCAAAACGCTCCAGACAATGGAAAGCTAAGTGACGAAGAAGCCTCTAGATTTTTGAAGCAGGCGGGATGCGCTATCAAGGATGCGGTTCGTGATATGGGGGCTGAGGATAAGGGCTCAGACTATGAGTGCACCGAGAAACCTGCTGCTTCAGATACTGGTAATGCGATTAGTCGTCAGCAACAAATCGCGGCTCGGGTACGAGACGGTTTGGACTCGCTAGATATTTCTAAACCTGTTCTACATAATGATTTCGGGTTGCATGCTTATACCGATCTGAATATTAATTATTATGTTACTCAGGCAGGGGTGCAGACCAAAGAAACAACAATTCTTGATGAAAAAGTCACGATCCAGGTAATACCCGTTAGCTATCAGTACACTTATGGTAACGGGGCCGTACGTACTACTTCTTCTGCTGGTGCCCCTGGAACTCGGTGGGATGAGGGCGAGAAGAACTATACCAAGACCTCTACCTCGTACCAGTTCGAAAAAGCGGGCAATTTCCACTCGTACGTGACTGTGGTGTATCAGGCCCGGTATCGGATAGGTGACAACGGCCCGTGGATGGTGGCTGGCACTACCGAGATGCGTAGTGAAGCGATGTTGCTTCGAGTGTGGGAAATTGATGTGCATAATGTCGCGAAAGACTGCCGTGAAGATCCGTATGCGTGGGCGTGTCCGATGAATAAGAATCATCCGGATTATAATAATCCGAATCCGAAGCTTGCTCATCCTGATCCGTTTACTGGGCAACAATGGCATAAAGATAATGCGGGTGTGGGTGATACTGAACGTGGTAAAAAACCCCGCAGCCGAGAACGCGGCTAAAAGCTAAAAATATACTGGTAGCACACACAGCTAAGAATATAAAGAACAGTATAAAAAGGAGATACCCTACTTTGTAGGGCACCTCCTTTTTTACGTTTAGTCAGTCTACTAAGCGCTGTCCACCCACCAAGCTATTCTTACAACAAAACCAAGACTATCTAACTGATCTAAGAAGCTGGCTGTAATGTATTCAGCCGGGCGCTTGAATACGCGCTCACCTCAATACCATCAGGCACCACAATACTCACCAGCGGTGGGTGAATCCGCCCGCTTAACCGAACACGTACCGTATCCCCATCAGCAACTTCGACCGAATCAATCCTGAGACTCTCAAACTCCCGGCTCGCCCCACTGGCAGCTAAATACTCGGCAGCATACTCATACCCACGAGCACCAGAAACACCGTTTCCTACACCTACCATTCTCTGTTCCTGCTGTAACCGCCGCGCTACTGCTGAGGCTTGGGCGTCCGCGAAATCAGTGAGCCGCTGGGTTTGTACGTGCGCGCCCGTGATCGCTAGCGTCACTGACCCAATGAGCAGAAGCAGCGCGCACAGCCCGGCAATTAGGGGAACAACACTGCCTTCTTCTTTCTTTACCGTGTTCTGGGTGCCAGTATTGTCAGCAGCGGTAGTGTTTTTCCGTGCTCTGCCTAGATACTGCACTTGTTAGCTCCCTCAACGTATTGAATATGAAACCACCGGAAATGCCCCACTGCCAGTGGCGAGGGAAATAGTGAATTCTGCAATTTAGACGCTAAAAATAATACTAACCTATTTTCCTGGTGCTTTTCATGTGATTGTTTGCTGGTGGGTGTTTTGGGGTGCTGCTGGTTATGCGGGTTCTGCGCCTAGAAAAGTATTTCACCCCGGCATATTGTATGCCTGCTGGTTGAACGGCTCATAAGCTTAGGTGCGAGTCTCGGGGTGCTTTTTCTGACTGTCCTGTTGGGTGCCTGCCCGCTCACGCCGCGGGTGCATGAGCACGTTCATGGTGGGCTGCGGCCGGTGGCTCTGCTGTTCTGTCTCACGGTTTGTGCGGTGACCGGCACAGGTGTGGTGCAGGGGCGGGTAGGGTATGCTAAGGGGGCACATTACCCGTCCCATCACCGTGCAGGAGCGAGAATGGCCTCACCAAGTGCACCAACGTCACCCATGAAAGACAACGCCGGCTACATTCTGGCCGTGAAACAGCTGGCCCGCGGTGCCTTTGCTGAGCGGCGGGCTGCGGCGGATACGCTGGTGGGGCTCGCCGACGAATGGCTGTCTAATGCCACAATCAGCGCGGCGGAGCGGGATGCCGCCGCTCAGGTGGTGGCTGACGCATTATGCGCGTATATTCGCACCCCATTGCTACCTGAACAAGAGATGGAAAACCCAAGAAACACGGGGGAGAACCCACCCGAAAAAGAACGGTCATTCTCTCACGGTGAAGGGCCGCTGAATGAGGGTGCTGAGGGTACCCTGCGCCAGCATATCCTTGAGGCTATTCATCAGCGGGTGCGGTGGCGCCTGAACCCGGGGGAGCAGGTGGGGGAGTACGAAACCCCGTTGCAGGCGCAGACGACCCCCGGCCCGTGGTCACACCTGGTGTTTGACTTCACGGGCGCTATCTTCTGCCACCCGGTGGATTTCACCGGTTCACACTGGGGCCGTACAGTGAGCTTCGCGGGGTGCACCTTCACTGAGACTGCTGACTTCTCCTCATCCTTCTACGAGGGGGAAGCCATTTTTGAGGGCGCCACCTACCGTTCGGGTGCTGGGTTCGTGCAGTGCGTATACCACCAGGATGTGCGCCATGCCGGCAGCGTCTACCGGACTGGTGCAGAGTTCGGGGCCAGCACCTACCGGTGCGCGGCCGATTTCTCACGGGCGCGCTTCTACGGCCCCGCCGATTTTGGGGTGTCTGTCTTCTGCGGCGGGCCGCAGCACCCCGTAAATTTCAGCTGCTGCGTCTTCGCCGAAGCCGCCGACTTCTCCAAAAGCTGCTTCTGTGCATACACCGATTTCTCAACGGCGCAATGGCTGGACGGGGCGTTCTTCGAGTATTGCACCTTTTACGATGACACCGCCATGCGGGGCAGCTCGTTCACCGGGGAAGCAGTCTTCGCCGAGGCCGTATTCTTGGCGGACGCTAACTTCTCAGACATCACCTGCGAGGCGGATGCCGACTTCGATTCGTGCTCCTTCTACGGCAACTACCGCAGCGATGAGAGCGAGTATGAAGGGGCCGTTGGCTTCACTAACGCCCTGTTCCTGGGAGACGTCGATTTCGCGGGGGCACGGTTCACAGGCGATGCGCCGTCGTTTGATGAGGCGGTGTTCGCCCCCGGAATGCTCACCCGGCTACCGCACAAGGGTCAACAGGCTGAGGGGCACCAGCACCCGGATACTGCCCCGGCAATAGAGCTGACGCAGGCCCCAGCGGGTGCGCGGCTGCTTCCCACTGACGGGGCAGAGCAGGCGCACACGCTGCTGAGCGCCATCCCCCACCAGATCGCTGCAGTGCAGGGCAGGGAGGGTGAGAACATGAACTTCCTGACCGTCGGTGATGAGCTGCGCGCGGCGACTGAAAGCCTGTGGGAATGGTCGCAGCAGGTAAGGGACGGGGAGTAACAGCACCGTCATCTGCAGGCAGCACTCCACTCATAGCAGGTGCCTCTTGTGTGAACGTTGCGGGCGCATAATTCTCGGCACACACAGAACCTCCAATATCCCGTTCTTGTGCGGTTTGTGCGGTGACCGAGCCCGGTGTGGTGCGGGGCCGGTTGGGGTATGCTGAGGGGGCAAATGTTCACCGTATTAATCGCATAGGATTAGAGAATGGCCTCACCGAGTTCACCAGCTTCACCCGTTAAAGACAACGCCGATTACGTTCTGGCTGTGGAGCAGCTGGCCCACGGTGCCTTTGCTGAGCGGCGGGCTGCGGTAGATACGCTGGTGGGCCTCGCCGATGGGTACCTGGCAGATACCTCCCTGGACGAAAACACCCGTAACACCAACGCTCAACACATTATTAACCGATTGTGTGAATATATTCGTTCCCCGTATGCTCTTGCCGGTGAGTACGATGTGCTCACCCGCACCCCTGTACGCGAACTGCCCGCCGAGCAAGAGCCCACCCGGTACCGTGCCGATAGGGACGCGCTGGCGCAGGAGGCCCAGGTGCGCGGGCATATTCTGGGCAGCATTCACGAGCGTGTGCAGTACCTGCGCAGAGCAGAAAGTGATACACCGCAAGAGGCCCTGGAGGCGCTGCGGCCCGGCCGGTGGTCGCACCTTACCTTTGACTTTACGGGCGCCGACTTTTTCTACCCGGCGTACCTGAGCGAATCGTACTGGGGCGCAGGGGCCACCTTCGCCGGGTGTACCTACCGTGATAAGGCGCGCGCCGATGGGTCCGTGTACTGCACCGACGCGGACTTTTCAGGCTCCACCTACCAGAAAGAGGCAGACTTTTCGGAGTGTAAATTCTTAGGCACCGCGCGTTTTACACAGTCAACCTACAATGAACTGGCCTTCTTCAGCGGCGCTATCTTCGCAGGCGATGCCCACCTGAGCGGGTGCACCTACGTGGGAGTGTTCTTTCAGGGCTGTTTCTTCTTCGGGCAGGTGAACCTGAGCGAATGTGTTTATGACGGGCCAGCCCAGCTTGAGATGAATTATTATTCACAAGCCGTGGATTTCAGCGGGTGCACCTACAACGACTGCGCGGACTTCTACGAGTGCCTGCACGGCGGGCCGGTCACCTTCACGAAGAGCGTGTGCGAGGAAGGCGCCAATTGTGGAGGCTCCATCTACCTGGGTGGTGCGGATTTTAGCGGCACCCGGTTCAGCACCAAACCCTACTTTGAGGGGACTGTGTTCGCCGATGGCACCGTAAACAGGTTCCTGGACTCCGCCCCGAACACCCCGCCGGATGGGGCCCGCTGGGTGAGCGGCGAAGAATACACTCAGTGGCAGCAGCAGAGAGAGCACATTGAGGAAGTCAGCAGCATCCGGCAGGTGCATAACGCCCGGTAGGGTCGGGCAGAAACCCACATGCGCCAGCACATGGCACGGGGCAAGAGCATACCGCAACAATAAATCTGGGAGACATACATGACCGGCACACAGGGGGAGGGGCACCTCACCGAAACAACCGCGCACGGGTGGGGCCCAGCACATGATAGGCGCCGCACCCACTACTTCAAAGCCCTGGAGCTGCTGGGGAACGCATCGGCAATAACGCGCCTTGGCGGGGTGAGGGTGCTTGCCCAGCTGGCCGACGAATGGTTAGCCGATGCTAGCATACCCGCGCCGGTGGGCCGGGAACAGGCACAAACGATCGTGGATATGCTCTGCGCCTATGTGCGTCTGCCTTTCCCACAGGCCCGAAACTGCCCCCAAGCCTCCGCCAGCACCCCCGAACGGTCGTCGGATACAAGTATGGCACGGCAACACCGCATTGATGAGGCCGAATACCTGGCGGAGGCGCAGGTGCGTTCGCGTATCCTGGCTGAGATTCGCGGGCGGGTGCGCCAGCCTCAGCCGCTGGAGGATACGGCCGCCGGTGGGGAGGCAACCCCAGGGCCCTGGTCGGGGTTTGACTTCGACTTTTCGGGGGCAGAGTTTTTTGACACGGTGGATTTTAGCGGGTGCTGCTGGGACGGGCGGCTTACATTCGCGGGTTCCACGTTCTGCGGTGCGGCATCCTTCAGTAACTCGGTGTACCGCGGGCAGGCGGGTGTGTCGTTTGAAGAGTGCACTTACCGTGCGGGCACCTGTCCCGAGGCGACAGCGCCTGTGGGAGCAGATTTTAGCGGCTCGTATTATGGCGGGTTCGTGAGTTTTGCCGGTTCAACCTACGGGGCAGACGCCTGCTTCAGCGGGAGCGTGTACTGCGCAGGGGCCGACGCCCAGGACTGCACCTACACGGCCGACTCCATATTCAGCGGGTGCACCCACTACGGGCCCGTCACCCGCACCGGCACCTACGACGGGTATGTTACTGTGGCCGACAGCACGTTCTATTCTTCCGCATCATTCGGCGGTGAGGCCGCTGGATGCGCAGATTTTAGCGGCTGCGCCTATTATGGGCCCGCCTATTTTAGGGGCACGTTCCGGGCCGAGGCGGATTTCGGCGGCTCCATCTACTGTGAGGGCGGCCGCTGGGATTCTTGCGAGTTCCAGGGGCAGGCGCTTTTGGGGCGTTCGCTGTTTCTGGGGCCTGTGTCGTTCGCTGAGGCGCAGTTCGCGGCGGGCAGCCCGGTGTTTGAGCAGAGTGTCTTGAGTGTTTTCCCCGATGCTGCGGGGTACGGGCCAACCGTTGAAACCCCGGGCGGGGCGCGTCTGCTCACCGAGGAAGAAGCCCGTGAGGTCACCCCGTGTGCCCGGGCCCTCATCGAGGCGGCAGCTGCCTTGCCTCAGCCCTGTGTCCCGCACGATCATGCTGCTTTTGAACCGGTGCGGGACGCTGAAGAGCAGGTGCGTGCCTGGTTCGACTACCTGTGCTGCGCAGACTCGCCGCCGCGCACCGGCAGGAACACCTTGAATTAGCGCACCGTTGGTGCATCGCAAAGGAGTAAATATGAAGCCAGATGAATTCGGGCGAATCATTGAGCTGCAGGACGCTATTGAGGAGTCCGATATTTTCACGCGCTACAGCGAGTATATCGACCGAGTGATTGAGTTCACGGAGCGTAACGTTATCCCGTTAAGCAAGCAGCCTGAGGTGCTGCGGGAGTATGTGGGGCACACCCGGGCGTACCGTTGCGGGAACATTGATGCCGCTGAACTGGAGCGGCGCCGGTTAGAGCTAATGAAAAAGCCCTATGCACAGAAGCAGGAAGAAGCAATTGCAGCGCATATGGATTACCTGTTGTGGTTCGAATTTTTAGATGGTACGGCACCCGAATGGCAGCAGGACAGCCACACCTCCTACCTGCTGGATGGCTTGTACAAGATACAGCACAGTATGGCCCTGTGTGAGGAACTGTACGCACACGTTATGGGCACAGGGTCAGTGAGTTAAAACTTTAAGAAGCGATTCTCTCACTCGCCCGTTAGGGGCTGAGTGGGAGAATCGCTTCTTATCTGGTGTTAGCCGCGCAGTGCGCCCTGTGGCTTATGCCTTGGCCGCCTGTTCTTCTTCCTTGGCAGGAAGACCAGCGGTGGTGAGCTTTGCGAGGTTTGCGGCCTCTTCAAACTCCTGCTCAATCTTGTCGTTCTTCTGGTAGGTCGACAGAGAGACCACGACGGTCACCAGGAAGGCGAGGAAGAACCCGGGGATCATCTCGTAAACCTCGATCGTTTCGGTGAGGTTGAAGACCTGGCGCCAGAAGAAGGTGACGACAGCACCCACAACCATGCCCGAGACCGCACCCGGTAGGGTGAGCTTGCGCCAGTACAGGGAGAGGATCACGATCGGGCCGAAGGCCGAGCCAAAGCCTGCCCATGCGAACTCAACGAGCGAGAGAATCGAGTTGTTCTTATCGAGCGCCATGAGAGTCGCGATGACCGCCACAATCGCTACGCCTGCACGTCCAAGCCAGAGTGACTGGTTCGCGCTGAGCTTCTTCTTCACAAAGACACCGTACAGATCTTCCACCAGTGCCGAGGAGCAGACCACCAGCTGCGAGGAGAGCGTGGACATAATAGCCGCGAGTACGGCAGCCAGGATCATACCGGCGATAAAGGGGTGGAAGAGAATCTGCGCGAGATCCAGGAAGACTGTTTCCGCGCTTTCCTTATCGGTGAGAGAAACTTCGGGGTGGGTCGCAAAGTAGGCTACGCCCACGAACGCCGTGCTGATGGAGCCTACCACGGTCAGCAGCATCCAGCTCATGCCGATGCGACGCCCGGCTTTTGCATCCTCGGGGGTGCGCAGCGCCATGAAACGCACAATAATATGCGGCTGCCCGAAATAGCCCAGACCCCAGGCGAGCGCCGATGCGATGCCGATGAATGTAGTTCCCGCGAAAAGTCCCAGGGCGTCGGGGCGAACGTTGGAGACGGCGTTCGTGACGTGGTCGAGTCCGCCCATATTGGTAATAGCCACGATCGGCACAGCAATCAGTGCGGCGAGCATCAGCAGGCCCTGCACCATATCGGTGTAGGAGGCGCCCATAAAGCCGCCGAAGAAGGTGTAGAACATGGTGATACCGGCGACGAGAAGCATACCGGTGAGGTAGTCCTGGTGGAAGGAAGACTCGAAGAATTTACCGCCAGCAACCATGCCGGAGGAGACGTAGAAGGTGAAGAAGACGAGGATAATAATGCCTGCGAAAATACGCAGAATATTGTACTTATCGTGCAGTCGGTTGCTGAGGAACACCGGGACGGTCACGGCATCGCCAGCGACTTCGGTGTAGGTACGCAGGCGGGGCGCAATATATTTCCAGTTGACCCATGCGCCGATTGTCAGACCGATAGCAATCCATGATTTGGAAAGACCGGCTAGATAGACAGCGCCGGGCAAACCCATTAGGAGCCAGCCGGACATATCGGCGGCGCCTGCCGAGAGAGCCGCGACGGTGGGGGAGAGCTGCCGCCCACCCAGCACGTAATCGTCAAGGTCGTTGTTTTTGCTGTTTGCCCACAGCCCGATCACGATCATGGCGATGAAATAGATCGCCAACGCGATGATTTGGAAAGTACTATTGGACATTTTTCTCCCTATTTCGGTGGCAGGTCATTCTTTCAAGCAATTGAATATTTATACATAAATATACGTCTTTATAAGTGGCCCGGGATACAGTCTAGCTTTCGTATCTCAAAAAACAAAGTCGAAATAGGGTTTGACGGGCTGAATAACGGGTATATATATGCCTTCGCTGGTGGGTTATCTACCCGGTTAATGTGAGAATGTGTGGGTTTATCTGCCGTATGCATCCCCGCTATGACGGGGATGAAAGTTTTCCCCGTTCCTGAGATAGGGTGAAACCCGCACAAACACATGTGGGGGTCTGAAAAAATTTCAAAGCCTTAGGGATGAGTCGTTTCGCATCATGAAATTTTAAGCGGGTCCCGCACCGTCCACGGCTCCAAACTCATCCGTTGCGGGTCAAAAAACCGTAAAATATGCATCGCGCTTTCAAACACCTGCGCCCCGCCCGTTTTCTTAGGATCGGTGACGGGGATGGAAGCGGCAATCCAGCTCAGCACATCCGCCTCAGTAAACCCGGCCTGGCGCAGCTGCGGCAGAGTCACCGCGCCATCACGCTTAGCCAGGCGCTTACCCTCCTCATTCAGAGCTAGAGGAACATGCGCATACGTTACCGGCGGGTACCCCAGAAGATGCGCCACATACGCTTGGCGCGGCGCCGAAGACAGCAGGTCATCCCCGCGCACCACCTGGGTCACCCCCTGAAAATAATCGTCCACCACCACCGCCAGGTTATACGCGAATGTGCCGTCATTGCGCACCAGCACAACGTCATCCACTGCCGCCGTATAGTCGCCGCGGAACATATCGTGCACCGTATACTCGCTCACCCCGGCACGCAGACGGTAGGCAGGCGCTCGGTGCGCGCGGCGTTCGGCGCGCTGCTGATCTGATAACTCCCGGCAGGTGCCCGGGTATGCGCCCGGGGCCCCATGCGGCGCGGTGGCGGCCTGCTGAATCTCACGCCGCGTGCAGTAGCACTCGTACACCATCCCAGCCGCCTGCAAGCGCTCAAACTCACGCTGGTACGCGTTCCGGCGGGTGCTCTGGTACAGCACCGGCTGCTCCCAATCGAGCCCCAGTGACGCTAAATCCGCCAGCTGCTGCTGTGCCGCGCCCTCCTTCACCCTATCGAGGTCTTCGATACGCATCACAAACCGCAGGTTTCCCTGTCGCGCCAGCATCCAGGCCAGAAGCGCGGTGCGCAGGTTCCCTAAGTGCAGGTCTCCCGAAGGAGAAGGGGCGTACCGGCCAGCCCCAGAGTGTGCGCTGGGGCTCGGTGAAACGGTGGCGGGTGCGGCGTTAAAGTGCGGTTCACGAGTCATAGCACTATGGTACTTTCCCGCTGTGTTGTTAATATGCTCCGCCAGTGTGAAGGGGTGACGTCGGTGCTTTTCAGAATTTTCAATAGCACGCTTTACGCCCCCTGGTTGAAGTTTCATTCAAGATAAACTTGATATGCGTTTTTCCTCGAAGCATATACTGCATATCAATATGTCTGCTGCCGAAGCCTTTCGGTATTTATAATGATGCGCATAAACCGTGTGCTCTATTTCTTTCACACTGTGCCCAGTATGTACCCTAAAACAGCCCTTTGCAGCCCGTAAATAAAAGGAATGCAACGATATTTACAGTACCGAATATATGCTGTGGTGAACACTTCCAATAGGGATAAATATGTGAGCTGGCGCAATATAAAAAGACTGCTGCATGTGTGGGCTCGACGGTAGTTCAGAGAAAAAGAAACGTGAGGTTAACGGCACAAAAACCGGGGCACACAATGGAACATTAGAAAATGTTACGAAACCTTAATACAGCATATTCGCGCAAAAACTAGCCCGGTCAAGTACCGTTTAACTATGGCACAAACTATCGAACTAGCTGACGGCGTGTACCGTATTGCAACGGATAACTATCGTCTAAATACAGGACTTATCCTCGGCCTTGAGGCCGCCCTGGTGATCGATACCGGCGCTGGCCCCCGTCAAGGCACCGAAATATATGATGAAGTGCGCCGCCTAACCCGACTGCCTATTACCGTGGTTAACACTCACGCCCACTACGAGCGTTTCTTCGGCAACGATGTTTTCGTGGCCATGGGTGTGGAGGATTTCTGGGCGCACCCGCGTACCGTGCGGGCTATCGAAAAATATGGTGAATCGCAGCGGCCCTATGTTGAGACCTTAGAACCTGAAATGGCGCACCACCAAGGCCCGGCTACCGATATTATCGTGCCGAATAAACTCACCGCCCATAATGGTGAAGGCATTACGTTCACTCCCGTTGAGTTGGGGGAGCGTTCTGCAACCCTCATCTACCTGGGGCAGGGGCACACCAAAGGCGACCTGCTGGTGGGTGTTGAAGATGTGTTATTCGCGGGCGGCCTGCTGGAACAGGGCACCGACCCTTCCTTTGACGATTCGTACCCTGATCGCTGGGTAGAGACTATCGGGGCGCTGACTGAGCTTGACAGGTACAGCATCTACGTTCCCGGCCGCGGCGAGCCGGTTGACCGGGATTTTGTGGTGCGTGCCCGTGACACTATGGAGGCCGCTATTAAAGCGATCCGCACCTCCGCGATTGACCAGAATAACCCCTCCACCACGGCCTCGATGTTCCAGCTGCCCTACTCGCCGGGTACTACCCGCATTCTGCTGGACCGGCTGGCGTTCCTTGACGGCGGTAGCGATGCCGCAGCCCAGCCGGATGTGAGCGGCTTTACCGGGCCGATTACGATCGGTAAGGCGCATTCGGGGCAGCGGTAGTATACTCTGGCAGCCCGCCCGCTGCGGCCCGCCCCAGGGTGGGCCGGTTAGGGGCGGTGAATGCTCACGCGCACCCCGGAGGCGGTGCCGAACCCGGCGGCCATGGCCTCTAAATCGGTGTTCTCGGCGGCGCGCACCGTAAAGAACCGATCTACTGTGCGGGAAAATTGTTCCTGCCGGGCGAGTTCGCCGTGCTCTAGGGTGCTGAAGATACTGCCGCCCGAATCATCAAAAACATGCACCTCAAGGTTCGGCAGCAGCTCGGTGACGGGCAGGTTAAGCGCCGCCACGTCGTGCTGGAAGGTGAGGTCGCCGCACAATAGCCGTACCGGTAATGCGGCACCCCCCACCGTGCCGGTGCCGGTGGGGTAGTAGCCGGCTAAGGAAATGCCGATAGCGGTGGCAACCGTACCGTCAATACCGGCCAGCCCACGGTTTGCATACACGCGTGCAGGGCCCGCCTCACCCAGTGCTGGCGCGGCCCTATCAAGATCCCGCACCAGATTCGACGACCCCACAACGAGAGCGTGATGATCGGCGGCGCATTGTACCCAGAGGTGGTGCGCTAGGGCCTGCCCGGCGGTACGATCCGCAGGGTCGGTATGTTCTGCCTGGTGGGGTGTGCTCTGTGAATGGTACTGCGCTATTCTGCGCTGGTTTTCGGCATATTGTGCGGTGCCTGCGTCGGTCCACTGCTCTAGCCATTCGGCGCTGCCGGCGGCGGCACCTTTAAGCGCAAAAATAGCTGCATCGGCAGGAAAATCTATTTCCTGCGCGGCGCGTGCGCCCGGCTCATACCAGCTGGCTTTACGCGGCGCGTAGTATGCCTGCGGGATGCTTTCCCGACCCAGCAGGGCACTGATTGGCCGTGAGAGCGTGGGGTGCCCAAACAGTACCACCCGTTCAATCTGCGTCCCTAACTCGCTGCGTGCGTCCGTGCCGAGTAGCTCAACATAGTGGGGGATGGAGGTGCGCCCGCCGCGCGCACCGGAAGAGGGCTCCGCAAAAAGCGGCAGGTTCAAAGCGGAGGCGAACTCTGCGGCGAACGGCCCAGCCCCGTCCCCTGCGACCACCACCGTTTTGGGAGTTTGCGGGGTATCAGGCAGCGGGGTGCCGCAGGCGGCTTCGGCTTGGGCTGTTTTGTGTTGTACCAGCCACCCGGCTTCAATGGGACTCAGTGCTGTGAGAGTGCCAGGGCCCTCATGGGGGGCTGTCCCTAAGTGCTCCGCCAGCTGCCGAGCCTCGGCGGCGTAGTCGGTGTGTTCGGTCAGTGAAGCCGCCCACTGTGGCAGGATGCGTGCGGTCTGCTCGTCCGGCACCAGCGGCGAGTCGAGGCACAGGTTAATATGGGCGGGCCCCAGCGGCTCGTCGCTGGCCCGTGACCAGTTGTGCGCATCCCTGCCGGTCAGAGCCGCCAGGCACCGTTTAAACGCCTGAGTTTGTTCCCCTTCGGACTGTTCGGGGTAGCGGGTCAGATCTGCGGATGCGCGCACAAAACGCCCATACAAGTTGTGCTGAAAAGTGGTCTGGTTGGCCCCTGTACCCCGCAGCTTTTCGGGCCTGTCGGCGCTGATAATGGCCAACGGAACCCCCGTATGGTACGCCTCCATGACCGCCGGAACATACTCACCCAGTGCCGTGCCCGAAGTGCACACCAGCCCCACCGGCCGCCCGGATGCTTTCGCAATACCAAGCGCGGTGAACCCTGCGGTGCGTTCATCAACCCGCACGTGCACCACGATTGCGCCCGCGGTTTCGGCGGCAGCCACCGCATACGCCAGCGGTGCGCTGCGTGAACCGGGGGAGAGAACGATGTGGCGCATCCCGGCGCGGATGAGCGAATCAAGTACAGAGATGGCGCTGAGCATAGAGAGTGGTGTGCGGTTTTCAGTCACCAGACTATTCTAATGCTGCCTCGCTGACGGTGGGACTGTGTGTGCCCTTAGTCGCCCATATTCTCGTGGCCGTGTCGGGCATCGGCTGTGACATATCCGCGGTGCAGCAGCCGCCAGCACCGTTCGATGCGTTCTAGCCACCATGCGCGTGTGGAGTGGTCTGCGGCGAGCGCCTTCAGCCGTGCCTCCTCGGGGGCTGCGGGCCGCACCGGTATGCGGCCGTTTTCGGCCACAAGGGGGGCGCTGCTCACATCGGTGTCCAGGAGTGAGACCGTTCCTAGCCCGCACCCGTAGGGCAGTTCGGGCAGGGATGCGGCCAGGTGCACACCCGTTGCGATACCCACCGAGGTTTCGAGTGCGGAGGAGATGACGGCTGGCAGCCCGGACTGTGCGATGACAGCGGATGCGCGCCGCACCCCGCCCAACGGTGCCGCTTTGACAACGATCAGGTCGGCGGCGTTCGCCCGCGCCACGGTGAGCGGGTCATCAGCTTTGCGTACGAGTTCGTCTGCGGCGATGAGAACCGGAACCTGCGCATTGTCGAGTTGGGTGCGCAGCTGTTTCATGTCGTTAATGCTCCCTACGGGCTGTTCGGCGTACAGCAGGTTGTAGTCGCTCAGGGCTGTGAGCGCGGTGAAGGCCTGCGGCAGTGTCCACCCGGCGTTTGCGTCTATTTTGAAGCGGGCGTTGGGCAGGGCGGTGCGGGCTGCGGCGACCCTGGCGATGTCGTCGTCAAGAGTCTGTCCGCGTTCGGCGACTTTAATTTTTAGTTCCTGTATGTCGCCGTTGTAGTTATTAAGGACGTCGGGCACGCGGTGGGCGGGTACGGCGGGAAGGGTGGCGTTGACCGGCACCTGCTCGCGTACTGTTACGGTGGGCGGCAGGTAGGCTGCCTCTAGGGCACTGGATAACCAGTGCGCGGCTTCGGCGTCGTCGTATTCTGGGAAGGGCGCGAATTCGCCCCAGCCGTAGGGGCCGCGGATGAGGGCGCTGTGCCGGGTGGTGACCCCTCGGAATGTGACGCGCATCCCCACGCTTATAACGCGTGCGGTGTTAAGGATTTTTTCGAGTGGGGGCAGCGGTGTTCCCTCAGAGACGAACCCGTAAGGGGTGATACCGGGGCTGTTGGAATCGCCGTGGTGCGTTGATATGGCGCGGGAAAACGGCACAGTGACCTCCTTTAACACGGGTGGGTATTCCCTGCAAACTCCCAGCTTTGGGTTGAGAATTTTATTCTTTTTCATAGCTTAACCTGAGATAGTTAGGACTGATAATGCCCAGATGCGGCGGTACTGACGATTGATCCGGGAGGACACCATGGCAAAACGCAGTACGGCACATACCGCCTCGGCTCATGACTCCACCGCGCCTGATGATTCAACGATTCCCTTGGGCGAGGTGCCCGAGGCTACCGAAGTTTTAGGTGCTGAAGAAGAGACAATAGGCGCAACCCGTAACCCGTACCAGCGGCGTAGCAGCGCCTCCGGTACGGCGCAGATGCCGCATGTGCCTGATCCGCACTCGCCGCCTACACCCGCCCAGGGGTACCCTGCGGCACCTCATTCGGCTGGCGCTTATGATGCTGACCCTACGGAGCATCTTCCCTATAGTGCGGATCCTCAGTTTTCTTCAAGTCCTCAGTATGCTCAGGCCCCCCAGCAGTACCCTCCGAATGCGCAGTACGGTGGCCCGGCCGGGTATGTGGCTTATGGGGTTCCGCCGCAGGCGCCCGGTGCCGCCTCTGAGGGGTACGCCGATACTGGGCGGCCTGGTACACGCATTATTCTGCAGCATCTTTTTGCACTGTTTGTGTTTGCGGTGGGTGCTGTCGCCAGCCTTTATTTTTTTGTGGGCACCTACCGTGGGCAGCAGCTTGATGAGGACGCCCTGAACGAATACGGTAAGCAGTTCAGCGGTTATGAGGGCCCTACCTTAAGGGCTCTCGATAACCTGCCGTATGTGGTGGTGGCGTTGGCCGTGGTGGGGCTGGTGCTGGTGCTGATATGGAAGCATCATTTCGTGTCGGCGGTGGTGGGCGTGTTCACGGCTGCTGCGGCAACTGTGAGTACGCAGTTGCTGAAGAGTACTTTGGTGAAACCCAATTACGGTGTTCAGGAGGCGGTGCTGAACTCGGCCCCTAGCGGACATACCACTTTGGCGGCGGCCGCAGGGGCGGCTATTTTCTTGGCGGCCCCGCGTTCGCTGCGCCCGGCGGTTGCGGTGTTGGGGTCGTTGGCGACCTGCCTGACGGGTATGGCGACCATGATTAATAACTGGCACCGCCCGGGGGATGTGGTGAGCGCCATCTTTGTGACCGCGTTTTGGACGGTGATCGGGCTGATGGTGCTGCGGTATTTCCGCCGCTCAGAGTTCAGGGGCGGTAAACGAACGATTGGCTCGGTGATTGTGCCGCTTCTGACGATTGCGACCCTGTTTCTGGGGTTCTGTTCGGTGGTGCTGTACCTGATTGTTTCGGTGTCGTCTTTGCCGGGCGGAGTGTTTGTGGCATCCACCAGTATGGTGTTGGCTGTTGGCACCGGGTGCGCGGCCGCACTGATTGGGCTGCTGCGCCCGCGTAACCGGCCGCGTCCAGCGTACACCAAGGTGTGGTCGTACTAGTTTTCTGCGGTTTTTCACGCCGCCACAGGGCACAATGCTTGTGATGGAAAGCATTTTGCGGGGTGGGAAACCGAGGCGTAATATTGGCATTGTACATGCGATATTGGTGTTTTAGAGGGCGGGTTCAAAGCTTATTCCCGTAAGAAATACCGTCGCACACGACGAAAGGTAAACCCATGGCAGGCACCCACGAAGGTCGCGTCATCATCTTCCCGCAGCTCACCGAGCAGCTTACCCCCTTTGAGGATAAGCCGCAGGCTAAGAAGCTTATTGACGCTGATGGGGGGAACCTTATCCTCATGGAGCTTGCCGCCGGGCAGTCGTGGCATGAGCACCACAGTGTGCACCCGGTGGTTGTGCAGGCCCTGAAAGGCAAGATTGATTTCCGGGTGAAAGGCCAGAGCGTCATTCTGGTGCCCGGTAAGCCGATCCACGTGACGGCGGACCTGCTGCATTCGCTCACGGCGCTGGAGGATTCCACGCTCATGGTTACTATGCTCACCGGTGAGTCGCATCCTGATGCGAAACCCACTGTTGAATTCGATGAAATTTAGCGGACCCACCCCGCCCGCAGGCTTTCACTCAACAGTATTCACTCTCTTCGATTCACTCCTTTAAGCGCGGAGGCGCCCCGGTTACTGGAAACCGGGGCGCCACTGTTTAACTGGGGTATGACCATCTGCGGTGTGTAGGGGAGCGATGCATAATCTGGCGTAAACTGCTAACCGTATGACGCGAATTGCTAATGATGTTTTTTCTATGCTGGTAATACAACCGGATAAAAAACACATAAGACAACCCATACAAGGAGAAAAATGCCCCAGGCTATTCTGCTTACCGGCGCAAGCTCAGGCATCGGCTACGACACCGCTAAAGATCTTGCAGCCGCAGGGCACACAGTCTACGGTGCCGCACGCCGCGTGGAGAAGCTTGAAGAACTTCGGCCCTTCGGCGTGATTCCGCTTCAGCTGGACATTACTGACGAAGACTCCATCAAGAAGGCTGTAGAGACCATTATTACTGAGCAGGGCCGCGTGGACGTTCTGGTCAATAACGCAGGGTACGGTTCATTCGGCGCGATCGAAGACGTTACCCTTGACGAGGCACGCAACCAGTTCGAGGTAAATCTCTTTGGGCTGGCACGACTCACGCAGCTTATCCTGCCGCAGATGCGCGCGCAGTGCTCCGGGCGCATTATTAACGTCTCTTCAATGGGTGGGCGCCTCACCACCTTCATGGGCGCCTGGTACCACGCCACCAAGTACGCCCTCGAAGCCTTCAGCGATGCGCTGCGCATGGAAACCTCCGACTTCGGCATTCAGGTCTCCATTATCGAGCCCGGCGGTATCAAAACTGACTGGGGTATGATCGCTGCCGACAAACTGGAAGAATCGGCCAAGGGCGGCGCCTACGAGAGTATCGCCCGTAAGACCGCCGAGAATATGCGCCGCCTCTATTCCTCAAAGTCGCTGTCTGACCCCGCCATTATTTCCAAGGCGATCACCCACGCCATCGAAGCAAAAAAGCCCAAGACCCGTTACCTCATCGGTTTCATGGCAAAGCCCGCAGTTCTAATGCACACGGTTCTGCCCGACCGCACTTTCGATAAGATTATTCGCCGCTTTATGTAGGTATCTGCCGTGGAACACATAACCCTGCCGGGAAGCATCATGCCCTACCTGAAAAGCTACGGCATGGAGCCCGAAGATTTCCTTCCCGCCTCCTGCCGCAAGGCACTGGGCACTGGCGAAGACATCAGCTTAAATCCCAGCCAGTACCTGGATTTTCTGCGTACCATAGATGCAACAATTCCCGATAAGGAATTACTGAAGCTGGGTACTCAGAGCAGCCTCGGACAGTGGGTTCCAGCGATTTTTGGGGCGCTCGCAGCCGATAACGGGTGGGAGGGACTGGCTCGGTTTGAACGGTATAAAAAGCTCACGGCTCCCATCGACATGCACACCACGCATGAGAAGAACCGGTGCCGTGTCGAGTTTGCGTTTGCGGGTGCTGAACGGGCGCTTCCCCGCAGCGGGGTCCTTTTAGAGCAAGTTATTCTGCTGACCCTTATGCGTACTGGGACGGGGCGGCATATTGTGCCCCTGTTCGTGGAGGCACCGTTTGAGTACTCCGCAGAATACACCGAATTTTTTGGTGTTGCCCCGCGTGCTGCCAGCTGCAACTCACTGGTATTCGCCGCCGCCGATCTGCAGCTGCCCTTTCGGAAAGCGAACAACGTCATGTGGGAGTACCTTGAACCGGTACTTGACGAAAAAATCGCTGCTTCTGAGCGTCACTACGGGGTAGTACAGAGTGTGCGCGCTGAACTTTTACGGATGATACCCAGCGGCTCGTACAGTCTGCAAAAGCTCTCATCCCACATGGGTGTGAGCGGACGAACCTTACAGCGTGAGCTTCAACAGGCTGGAACCAGCTACCAGCATGAGTGTTCTCAGGCGCAAAGCGAACTGGCGTGCTCCTACCTGAAAAACCCGGTGGCGAGCCTGCAGGATGTGGCGCTGCTCTCTGGATATACGGAGGTTAGCTCGTTCACGAGGGCATTTAAAAAATGGACGGGTCTCACCCCGGGTCAGTACCGCAATCAGCTGTCGTCCCAGGAAAATACCACAAACACGGTGAACGGTTCATAGCAAAGTGGGGTGGCAAACGGGTTTTACCTGTTTGCCGCCCCACTTTTTAACGTCATACCTGGCGGGTGCGTACTGGCTGCCTGGGGGAGTATTTACCCCTTGGCTTGTGTGGCGGAAGCATCCTTGGCAGTGTCCTGCTGCGCTTTAGCAACGTGAGTGGGGTCCAGCACACGCGTTAAGAAAGTCTTGGTACGCTCATGCTGCGGGTTGCCAATCACCTGCTCGGCGGGGCCTTCCTCTACCACCACACCGTCAGCCATGAAAACCACACGGTCGGCCACGTCCCGGGCGAACGCCATCTCGTGGGTGACCACGAGCATGGTCATCCCCTCGTCGGCCAGCTCACGCATAATGCCGAGCACATCGCCGACCATTTCGGGGTCGAGGGCACTGGTGGGCTCATCAAACAGCATCAGCTCGGGGTTCATGGAGAGCGCCCGGGCGATAGCCACACGCTGCTGCTGTCCGCCCGAGAGCTGGCTCGGCAGGCTGTTTTCCTTACCGGCAAGCCCCACCTTCGCCAGCTGCTCGCGCGCCACCTGCTCAGCGGTTGCCTTGCTGCGCCCTAGCACTTTCACCTGCGCTATGGTGCAGTTATCGAGTACGCTCAGGTGCCCGAACAGGTTGAACTGCTGGAACACCATGCCCATGCGGGTGCGCACCGCGTTAATATCCACATCCGGGTCGGTGACTTCAGTATGGCCTACGGTGATAGTTCCGCCCTGAGGCTCTTCAAGCAGGTTCACGCACCGCAGCAGAGTTGATTTGCCTGAACCGGAAGGGCCGATCAGGCACACCACCTCACCCGGTTCCACCTCAATATCAATACCTTTGAGCACCTGTAATTTGCCGTAGGACTTATTGAGGCCCTTAATGCTCACGGATGCCGGTGCCGGCTTCATCGTCTCAGTCATCGTCATGTTCTCCTTCACCGGTTACTTGCGTGATGCGCCCGTGCGCTTCTCAAAATATGCGGATAGCTGCCCCAGCGGCACGGTAATAATCAGGTAGCACAGGCCTGCGACTACTAGGGGAGTGAGCCCCGCACCGGATGCGGTAATACCCTCACGCCCGAATTTCGCCAGCTCGTACTGCGCGATTTGCACACCCAGCAGGTACACGAGGGAGGAATCCTTGGTCAGCAGAATAACTTCGTTAGTCAGCGGGGGGAGCACAACGCGGAATGCCTGCGGAATAATTACCGAGAGCATCGCTCGGGTGTGCGACATGCCCAGCGACCGTGCCGCCTCATACTGGCCCTTCGGAACCGCCTGCAGGCCAGCACGCAGCACCTCGCTAATATAGGCAGAGGACACCAGCCCTAGGGAGAGTGTTACCGGAATGAGGTTATCGACAAACCGGATTTTGAAGGCGAGGGGAATGCCGTAGCCGAAGGCAAAGAACACCAAGAGTGCCGGAATGCCACGGAAAATTTCGACATAGATTGTCGCCAACCACCGATAGGGTGCGATCGATGAGATACGCATGAGCGCCAGGATAAGGCCAAGGCTTAGACCCACAGCGAAACCCAGGGCCGTGTAGATCAGGGTATTCTTGAGCGCTACCGTAATAACGTTCGGGAACTGCTTTTGCGCAACCTCAAGGTTGAATACCTGGCTGGACAGTGTTTTCCAGTCGGCAAGGGCAATAATAAGAACCGCGATAACCGCCAGCAGAGCATACTGGGAGTACCGGAACATCGCCTGTTTTTTGCGGGGAGATAGTTTATTCTGTGCCATCGTTACACTAACGTAGTCTGTGTTGATCGTGATATTCAGGATGCGCGGCGCACGTTAGCGAACGAACGCGCGCCGCGCTAATCGCGGTTAGTTTGCGCTGGATGAAGATGCGGATGAGGGCGAAGACTTAGTCTTGGTCCACTTTTCCTTGATCTTATCGAGTTCGCCGCTGGACTTGAGCTGCTGAATTGTCTTATTTGCTTTATCCAGCAGGGCTTTCTTTTTGGGGGCTACCGCACCGGCAATCTGGTCGGCGTTTTCCGAGGTCTGGTAGGCGATCTTGAAAGAGCCGGGGTCTTTGGTCAGAGCCTCAGAAATAACCGAGAGGTTTGCCGAGACGGCCTGCACCTGACCGGTCTTCAAGGCTGAGAACATGAGCTCGTTGTCCTCGTACTGCACAACATCCGCGCCTTTTTCTTTGGCGTAGGATTCGCCGCTGGTTGCCTGCTGAGCGCCGACTTTGGCGTTCTTAAGATCTTTGACAGAGGAGATCTTGGAATTTTTAGGAACCAGAATCGCCTGGTTGTCTTCAAAATAGACATCGGTGAATTCCATCTTGGATTTCCGCTCGTCGGTTACGCTGATACCCCCGAGCGCAATATCGCATTGTCCACTGGTGAGCCCGGTACCCGAATCGAGACCTTCAAAGCTGATGGAGGTGAGCTGTGCCTCTGCACCCAGGTCTTTGGCGATAGCGTTTGCAATATCTGCATCGATGCCTACGATTTTTCCGTTTTCTTCGTATTCGAAGGGCATGTAGGGGGTGTTGGTGCAGACGGTGAGGACTCCGTTGTTGATGAGGTTTACCTCTCCGTTTTCGCCGTCGGATGCGGTTGAGACGCATCCGCTCAACAGCAGGGGGGCGAGAGCGAAAAGCGCGAGGGTTTTCTTGGTAGCGGTGGTCATGGTCTCTCCGTAGGTGTATGACGTTTATCGGGCTTTCTCTAGTCTGCACCCAAACGATAAAGAATGCAAGTAATATAATAAATATTCATAAAACTACTGAAAATACAGGATATGAATATTCTGAATGCGCATACTCGCCCGAAATGGCGGGAAACAAGTGCCCCCGAAGACAGTGAATATTCATGAGTTCCGCGCCATCAAAGGGTGAAAACACCCCGCACCCCCACGCACCCCGCCTCCTCGCAGAAAGTGTTCAACTATCCACCAGCGGTAGAACATGCCACAATTGAAGGCGTGAGCACCACAGAAAAGAACCCCATGCCCCGCAACTCCGCCAGAAGCCGCGCGAGCCTTGATAAAAAAACCGGCGACATCGCCGCCATGTTCGACACCGTCGCGCACCGCTACGACCTCATGAACGGCATCCTGTCACTGGGGCAGCACCTGCGCTGGCGCAAACACACCGTCGCCGCCGTCGAGGCGCACCCCGGCCAGAAAATACTCGACGTTGCCGCCGGAACCGGCACATCCTCCGAGCCTTTCGCCGACGCCGGGGTAGATGTTATCGCCGCAGACCTCTCCGAAGGGATGCTGGAAGTCGGACGCAAACGCCGCCCCGATATGACGTTCGTGCAGGCTGACGTCACCAACCTCCCCTTTAGCGACAGCACTTTCGACGCGGTCACCATGTCCTACGGGCTGCGCAACGTGGCTGACTACCCAAAGGCCTTGCGCGAACTGTACCGAGTCACCAAACCCGGCGGGCGTATTGTCGTCCTCGAATTTTCCACCCCCACTTTCGCCCCATTCGGTAAGGTATATAAAAAGTACATTATGCAGGCAATACCGCCAGTAGCGCGCGCTATCTCCTCAAACCCCGAATCCTACGAATACCTTGCGGAGTCGATTATCGCCTGGCCTAACCAGCGTGAACTTGCCCAAGAATTCGCGCGCGCAGGCTGGCGAGACGTCAAATACCGCAACCTCTCCGGCGGAATCGTTGCCATCCACCGCGGCTTCAAACTCGCAGAGCCTAACTAAATAGTCCAAAATGTATACTACAGCCAAGTCAGCAGACCACTGCACCTTGGCGCACCCACTCACCCGGCATCAAACGCACAGCATCAATAAGAGAAGGCACAGTGAGCGCAAGCAACACAGAACAGCCCATCGCGGCAACCGAATTCATGGCGGCAGATGACTTTACTCTGCCCGCAGGGTTCGAACTCATCGCGGCAGACCCCGAGCTTGGGCCGCGTATTCTCACCTCCTTAGCGCGCATCGAAGAGCGCCTGGGAGAAGCCATCACCCAAACCGATAAGCTTGCGGACGTTGCCTCACGCCACCTGCTGCTCGCAGGAGGTAAACGCGTGCGCCCGCTGCTGACCCTGCTCGCTGCCGCCGTGGACGGACAGATTAACGACGAGGTGACTGAGGCTGCGGTGGTTGTCGAGCTCACCCATCTGGCAACCCTCTACCATGACGACGTGATGGACGAAGCCCCCAAACGCCGCGGAGTAGACACCGCACAAACCATCTGGGGCAACTCCGTCGCCATCCTCACCGGCGATCTTATCTTCTCCCGCGCCTCACTGCTCGTCTCAGAGCTGGGCACCCGCCCCATGAAAATTCAGGCGCAAACCTTCGAACGCCTCGTGCTGGGGCAACTGTACGAAACAACCGGCCCACGCGAACACCAAGACATTCTTGACCACTACATCGCCGTCATTGAAGGCAAAACCGGTTCGCTCATCGCCGCGGCGGGGGAGTACGGCTCCCTGCTGTCGGGGGCAAGCGAAGAGACCGTGCAGATCATGGCCCGCTACGGTGAACTCGTGGGCGTGGCCTTCCAGCTCGCCGATGACGTGATCGATATCGTCAGTGATGGTGCATCCTCCGGCAAAACACGCGGCACCGACCTGCGCGAAGGCGTGCCGACCCTGCCTACCATCCTGCTCGACCGTGCCGCAGACGCTGGGGACGAATCGGCCCGTAAAGTGCGTGCCCTCATTGATACCGACCTCAGTACTGATGAGGCGTTGGGGGCCGCCGTGTCCGCGCTCGCCGCGCACCCGGTCACAGAGCAGGCATGGCGGATTGCCTACGAATGGGCTGACCGTGCGATTGCGGCGCTCGCGCCCCTGCCTGAAAGCACCGCGAAAGCTGCCCTCACCTCATTCGCCCACGCCGTGGTACACCGTGAAGGGTAACTATAGGGTTAAGCTCACAACCTTAAAGCGAGGCATGCAGGCCCAAGCACATTGACCGCATGCATTAAATACTGTAAACCTTTTAGAGTTATGCTCCCGGTCATACCCGGTACCGGCGGCATCGACGAAGGAGACACGCCGCAACCAGCGTGCATCCCGATATCGGCACCGCACCCCGCACCTTACCGGCGCGAGGGGCGCCTTTTGCCGTGCAAATGTGCACACGTGAACATCTAGACCGAGGTATACCAAACCATGGGAGCAACTCCTGCTAAAACCCCGGCGAAACGTGAAGGATTCTCAAGCCGCAGAGTCTTCCTGTTCGCCGCCATCGGCTCAGCTGTGGGGCTGGGCAATATCTGGCGTTTCCCTGCTGCAGCCTATAAAAACGGCGGCGGCGCCTTCATGATCCCCTACATTGTGGCGCTGCTGACGGCCGGGGTCACCTTCCTCTTCTTCGACTACGCAATCGGCCACCGCGGGCGCGCATCGTCCCCGTTGGCGTTCCGCCGTCTCAACCGCAAAACCGAGTTCATCGGCTGGTGGCATATGGGCATTAACTCGGTGATCGCTATCTACTATGCCGCGATTATCGCCTGGTCGGTGCGGTACATGATTTTCTCGTTCAACCAAGAATGGGGCGACGACGCGAAAACCTTCTTCATGAAGGACTTCCTGAAAGTGGGGAAGCCGCAGCTTTCGCTCGACTTTAACCCCGGCATTCTCATTCCGCTGGTGCTGGTGTGGCTTTCCCTGATCGTCATTATGGCGCTGGGCGTGCAAAAAGGTGTGGGCGCCGCCAACGTGGTGTTTATGCCCCTGCTGATCCTGATGTTCGTGGGGCTGGTGGCGTACTCACTCACCCTGCCCGGGGCGATGGCCGGTCTGAACACCCTGTTCAGCCCCGACTGGGGAGCGCTGGCTAACGGCCAGGTCTGGGTTGCAGCCTACGGGCAGATTTTCTTCTCGCTCTCCATCGGCTTCGGTATTATGGTCACCTACGCCTCCTACCTGAAGCCCAAGACCGACCTGACCGGTTCGGGTACCGTCGTGGGCTTCGCCAACTCCGGGTTTGAGCTGCTGGCGGGTATTGGTGTGTTCGCTGCGCTGGGCTTCATGGCACAGGCACAGGGCATCGCCGTAGGCGAAGTCGTCGAAGAAGGCACCGGCTTGGCTTTCATCGCCTTCCCCACCATTATTTCCCAGGCGCCTGCGGGGGCGCTCATCGGGTTCCTGTTCTTCGGCTCCCTGCTGTTCGCCGGGTTTACCTCGTTCATCTCGATTCTTGAGGTCATTATCGCCGGCGTGCAGGATAAAGCCGGTACGTCACGCCTGGCCTCGACCATGATCGTGATTATTCCGCTGGCGATTATCTCGACCCTGCTGATGCCCACCTCATCCGGCCTGTACGTGCTGGATATTCTCGACAACTTCGTGAATAACTTCGGTATTCTCGCTGCCGGTCTGACCTCCATTGTTGTGGTCGTCTACTGTGTGCGGGCCCTGCCGACTTTGCGGGATCACCTGAACTCTGTCTCCTCCTTCAAGGTGGGGTGGCTCTGGATGATTCTTCTGGCGGTAGTTACCCCGCTGATCCTGGGGTACAGCCTAATATCCACGTTCTTCACGTCCCTTTTTAAACCTTATGAGGGGTACCCGGCGGAGCTGCTTCTGATCTTCGGCTGGGGCATGGTGGCATTCCTCATCATCGGCTCCGTCGTGATTTCATTCCTGCCGTGGTCGCATAAGTCACGCGCCGCCGAGGAACCCCCGGCACCGCCCGTTATCGGTGGTCAGCTCGCCCACACGCATGTGGACGACGCCGCGCGGAAAGCACACGCAAAAGCACAGGGTGAGGAGGCATAATGAGCGGTGCAGCTATCGCTATGATGATCGTGGCAATCCTCATTATCTGGGGCGGTCTGGGGTTCGCGCTGCTGAACCTGTACAAGCACCCCGAAACCGATACCGGCGACTCTGATGAGGCCCCCGCACGTTCGGGTACCGAGGGAACATCCGCCGCATCGTAACGGGTGCTCTGCACCTTGCTAGGATGTAAAACTAAAAGAATATAAATACATAAATTGTGCACGCCACTCATAAAACAATGGGTGGCGTGCATAATTTTATGGCCCGTAAAATATTGAAAGCTTCGCATAAAATGGGCGGTATAAACTATATTCACAAGCCATAATCTTCTGTCGTCATTTATACGCTAATCAATAAATTTACCAATAATTTTTCACCATATTCGGTGCGCCCTGGATTTATGCATTGATGCAATAGGTGATTTTTTATTCCTCGCGCTGCACGATGGGTACCATACCGGTCTCGGGGTCTGCCGTGCGCGAAAGACGCGAGGTACGTGAAGCCCGCACCGCATCGGCCGTGAAAATCACCAGCGCCACCCAAATGATGCTCAGCCCCAGCCATTTCTCAGCGCCAATATGGTCTTTCAGCACGAACACCGCCAAGAAAAACTGGATGCTCGGCCCCACGTACTGCACCATCCCGATCACCGTCAGCGGCAGGCGTTTAGCCGCCGCCGCAAACGCTATGAGCGGCACCGCCGTCACCACCCCCGTGGAGGCCAGCAGCAAGAACCGCCCCGGCGCGGTGAACATTGTGGACTGCCCCGTACCCTGCACCCACACCAGCGCCAGCAGGGCAACAGGAATGAGCAACAGCGTCTCCAAGGACAACGAAACCACCGGCGCAACCGTGCCGCCGACCCGGCTTTTAAGAAGCCCATAAATGCCGAAACTAAACGCCAGGCCCAACCCGATGAACGGCACCTGCCCGTACACGACGCTCATGATCAGCACGGCCACCGCCGAGAGTCCCACAGCCACCCACTGCGCCACCCGCAGCCGCTCCTTCAGGAAAATCACGCCCAAACTCACCGACACCAGCGGGTTAATGAAATACCCCAGGGAGGCATCAATCGTGCGCCCCGTGGTGGTGGCAAGCACGTAAATAAACCAGTTCACCCCAATCAGCAGGGACGCTGCAAACAGCACGAGCGTGGCCCGCCTATTCCTCAGCACCTCAACGAACCCGCTGGTCAGCTTCAGCATCGGTAGCAGTGCCGCGCAGAAAATCAGGGAGAAAACCACGCGTGAGGCCACAATTTCAATGGGGGAGGCATCCGCCATGAGATTGAAATACAGCGGCAGCATACCCCACATCAGGTAGGTAATGATCGCGTAGAAAAGCCCGGTGCGCATATGTGATGGGGCGCGGTTATCTGCTGCCAATGCGGCTCCTTATCTACAGTGGGGTGGTTGTGCGGTTACAGCCCTGCGGTGAAGCATGATGCGGCCCGCGGGACACGTTTTCCACTATACCTATCGCCGGGTACCCGTACCACGCCTGTTGTGAGCATATTATGCGGCGTGGCTCTGTATCGTGAGCGCCCCTCCCCAGATATGCGGCAGCCGCTGGGCTGTAAACTGCGGGTCCGCTGGCGGCGTCAAGGTGGCAGGGAGATGGAAGATAAGCGGGTTCGCAGCAAAAAAGTACGCCACCTTGCGGGTGTGCAAGGCGGCGTACCGCGTATTGTTTCCGCGCCGCAATAACCGGCGGTTACGGAATTTAGAGCCCGAAGAACCGCGAGAAGAAGCCCTTCTTCTTGCCCTCTTCGTCGGTTTTGTGCTCCTGCTGTACCGGCTCGGGGTACTCCGGTTCGTGCTCCTTTGGCTCAACATGCTCAGGTTCAGCGTGTTCAGGCTCGGTATGTTCAGGTTCTAGAGGCTCGGGCAGCTCCTCCGGCTCCTGCTCGGGGTGCTCCAGCTCTTCCTCCGGTACGTGGATCAGCTCTTCATCAATGCTGATTTCGGTATGCTCCTCTTGCACCTCAACAACCTCGGTGACGCCGGTGTGAACCTCGTCTTCGTGCACCTGAAGATCCACGGTCTCAGCCTCGTAAGCGTCCTCGGCCTCCCCATCGCGGTACGCCCCCGCGGGTAGGGTGGAGGTGGTCACGGTACCGTGCTCGGAATCTTCGCGCGGGTCCTGATCGAAGGGAGCCTCGGTATCCGGGTACAGGTGCTCGGTGGTCGAGACGCCCGTAACCTTCTCACGCTCAGCCTTGGCCTGTTCACGCTCAGCTTTCTCCCGCTCAGCCTTGGCTTTCTGAGCCGCCTCACGTTCGGCTTTCTGGGCTGCCATCTTCTCGCGTTCTGCGCGTTCAGCCTGTTCACGTTCTACCTTGGCGCGTTCTGCCGCGCGTTCAGCTTCGGCCCGCTCCTGCTGTTCGGCCCGTTCAGCCTCAGCACGGGCAGCAGCCTTCTGCGCGGCCTGCTGCTCACGTTCAGCATTTTGCTGCTGGGCCTCGGCGGCAGCCACTTTCTCAAGGCTTTCGCGTGCTTGAGCCAGCGCAGCGCGATGCTCAGCCGCCTGGGACAAACATTTCGCCAGCACCTCCGGGCCCACCTGGGGTTTGGCTTCTTCAATGCCGCTCATGCGGCCCTCATCAAACCATAGGCGCAATGCCCCGTCGGTGAGGGTCAGTACAGCGGTTGCCTCGGTATCCCAGGCGATGTGGAAACCGCGCTGTTTCGCGTATGAATCGACTGCAAGAACCTGATTAACAATATTCTCACCCTGCAGGGTTTGAGCGATAACGCGGCCCACACGTTTCATGGTTGGCTCCGGCAGCACCAGCTCATCCCCGTCAAGCAGGGTCCAGGCGCGCACCCCGGCACCAGCGGGTAGGGGGTAGTGTGCGTAGAGGCCGGTCACAGTCTTTGACGCTAGGGTCAGGCGTCGCGCCAGCGAATCAGAAAGCGGAATTTCGTCGGTGCTTAGCTCTGTCAGGGACTTTTTCTCGCCAGCTTCTCGTGCCTGCACCGCAGCAGAGACCACAGCGTCCGGGAAATACCCCAACTGCTGCCACGACCACACCCAGGTTCCCCGGTTTTCAGATTCGGTACCCAGCAGGTAAGGTCGAAGTGAGACCGGGGGAGTGGTCTCAAAACTTAACGACTGAGCCGTAAAATCAACATCCCATTGCGCCGCTCCCACCAGTTCGGCCACACGAGCCTGGTACTCGGTCGAGATAAAGATTGACGCGTCGATCAGTTCCTGCAGAGAATTTGTCATGTACTTAAGGTTAGCAACCTTTCGCACTAAATAAGCACCTCAAAACCGTTATTTCGCTTCGTGAATTTAGAAATATTCTTGATAACCCAGCGTTTTTACCCGCATCTGTGCACCTTGAGAGCGAAATCGTCGCATATCCGGTTGTTATTTTCGCTAAAATGGGTGGAGATAGGACGCCGCGCTCAACTCATACACTCGGCACTAGCTCACCACCGCCTAAGAGGAACAAAGAAAACGAACGTATGCTACAGATTCAATCAACTCAACCTGCACGCCGAGCAGTCAGAGTGCAGGAGGCCCTGAACAACATCGGCAGCTGGCTGCTTGATGTGGTGCGTGCAGAACCCGGCTGGAACGAGCTGATTCTGGACATTAAACCGCTCGCCGAACAGACGTTCGTGCGTGTGCGCGAGTTCCGTGACGACCAAGAGTTCATCGGAACGATCGGGCCTCTTAAGGAAGACTCTCCCGTCATTGAGGAGATCCGTAAGCTACAGCAGGCAGCCTACGACGATGTGCGCGGTACTTTCTTCACCGCCTCAATCGTAGTTGCCGCCATGAACTGGCCCAACCCGCAGTTCAGCGTTGGGGCATCCTACAAACGCGATATTGAGCCCGAAAGCTGGAAAGGTGAAGGCGGGCTGACGGCGGTAGATGTGCGTGAGCACCTGCGCCAATTCCCGCGCGCCCGCAAGTTCGTGCCCGAATGGGCCTACGAGCGTCTGGGTGGCCGCGCCGACCGCAAAGACCTTGAAGAATTCACGCGGGAAGGCAAAGAAGAGCACGAGGTGCCGAACAGTTACCTTGTGCACGCCCTTGACGTCTTCAAGAATGATGTTCGCGAAGAGACCCTCATTAACGTGGTGCGAACCCTTGTGGGCGGGGACGTGCTGGTCGATGCTACCGGCTCCACCGTTGTGCCCCAGGGGCAGCTTGAAATCGGCCCCGAATCCCAGCTGCGCTACCAGGTGATCCGCCACGACCAGAATACTCAGGCGCTGAGCGTCTTCTCATCCTCGGAGTACATTCTGGGCAGCCCCGGCTACGATAAATCCCGTGAAGGCGATGAGCTGATCCTGCGTGAGCCTGCGATGAAGATCCTCATGGACTTCCTCAGTAACGAGGACCTGGACCTGATCGTGATCGACCCCGGCAGCGACCACGAGTGCTACATTGAGCGCGCCCAGGTGGAGTGGGTTGTGGGTGCTCCCCGTAACGACGGGGCGAAGATGGCGCTGATGAACGATAATATGCAGCAGCTTCTCGGCTCCCTGGTGGCCCCGAACTCAATGCTTCTGGTGGCTGTTGACCCGAACGACCCGATGAGCCGGCCCTTCTACGCCCCGGACGAGAACGGCAAACCAAAGAGTATGCTGGTGTTCACCTCGCCCATTGAGGTGGCTGCAATTGACCCGAAGATTACGGTGCGCGCAGCCCACGCCTTGGAGGTGCTCAAGTTCGCCATCTCGGACGGCGCGAAGAGCGTGCAGATCAACCTGTTTAACCCCAGCACCACGCTGAGCCTGAAACAGATCCGTGAACTCCTGGACATCACCCAGGAACAGGAGAACATGCAGAAAGAGGCAATGAGCGAGGCAGCGGTAAACATATAGCCGCACGTATAGCCTCTGCACATACTGGACGTGCCCGCCACCGAACTATCCGGTGGCGGGCACGAATTTTTACTGACTTTGTCTTTTAAAAGGCTCAGGGCCGGTGACCCCACCTCACAGAAAGTCACCGGCCCCGAGCTACGGCCACACGTAACCTACAGGAGGTTACGCTGCCGCGCCGCACGAACTAGGCGCAGCGGCGGCCGCCACGGCCTCGCGTACGCGAGAACCGAGTTCAGGGTGCACGTTCTCCCAGTACGTGAAAGCACGCTCACGAATCTCATCGGAGCGAACGGCGCCCACATGGCCAGCGATATTGCTGACCAGACGCTCACGCTGAGCATCATCCATGGTCACCTCGTACAGGGTGCGTGCCTGGCTGAAGTCATCATCTTCAGCCCGCAGGGTGTAAGCAGTGCGCACCAGGGAGCCATCAGACTCCCAGTTACCTTCGCCAGCGCGCGCCGCATCGGCATGCGGACCGCCCAGACTATTCGGTGCGTAAGTCGGAACGGACGGGTCGTTAAAGTTATAGCGCATCGACCCGTCGTGTGAGTAGTTGTTCACCGGCGCTGCGTGGGGTGCGTTCACCGGCAGCTGCGCGAAGTTAGTGCCGATGCGGTAGCGGTGCGCATCCGGGTAGGAGAAGATGCGACCGAGCAGCATCTTATCGGGCGAAGCCGCGATACCGGGCACAAAATTCGAGGGGGAGAAGGCAGCCTGCTCAATCTCGGCGAAGAAATTCTGCGGGTTGCGATCCAGCACCATGCGACCCACCTTGATCAGCGGGTAATCCGAGTGCGGCCACACCTTCGTCAGATCAAAGGGGTTAATACGGTAGGTCTTCGCCTCCTCGTAGGGCATGATCTGCACATAGAGCGTCCAGGCGGGGTAGTCGCCACGCTCAATAGCCTCGCGCAGGTCGCGGCGGTGGAAGTCAGCATCCTTGCCCGCCATTTCGTCGGCCTGAGCCTGGGTGAAGAATTCGTTGCCCTGCTCGGTCTTGAAGTGGTACTTGACCCAGAAGCGTTCGCCTTCGGCGTTAATCCACTGGTAGGTGTGAGAGCCGAAGCCGTCCATGTGGCGCAGGGTGCGGGGCAGACCGCGGTCGCCCATCAGCCAGGTGACCTGGTGCGCCGTTGCAGGGTTCAGGCTCCAGAAATCCCACTGCATATCGTGATCGCGCAGACCCGAACCGGGCATACGTTTCTGCGAGTGGATAAAGTCGGGGAACTTAATGGCATCACGAATGAAGAAGATAGGGGTGTTGTTGCCTACCAGGTCGTAGTTGCCTTCGGTGGTGTAGAATTTCACCGCGAAACCGCGGGGGTCACGCCAAGTATCGGGGGAGCCGGACTCGCCCGCCACGGTCGAGAAACGAATCAGCAGCTCGGTTTTAACGCCCGGCTGAAAGAGTGCCGCACGGGTGTACTGCGAAACGTCTTCGGTGGTTTCAAAGTAGCCGTATGCGCCGGTTCCCTTCGCGTGCACCACTCGCTCGGGCACACGTTCACGGTTGAACTGGGCGAGCTTTTCAACGGCGTAAGCATCGTGCAGAACGATGGGGCCATCAGCCCCAATGGTGAGGGAATGGTCGTCTGAAGCCACCGGCGTGCCGGTGCTTGTGGTCGTAAAAGATCCGGGGTGAATGGGGTTATTCGTCATGTCTCTTCCCTATTCTGACGTATCGCGCGGTGTGGTGCACGCAACCGTGTGCTGTTTGGTGATGCGGTGCCGCATGAGCCGGTGGGTATCGGCGCTTTAGAAGGTGCTGCCGGTGTGCCGCTGCAGCCGTGTGAGGACTGAGCGGGTGGGCCGCCACGGCACCTTTAGCGGCTGATGCTCTCTGCTGCTTGTTTCTGTGCCGCAGCGAGGCGTGTTTCTTCTTCGGTTTGGCAGTCGGCGCAGATGCCCTGGTAGAGCACATCTGCGCTAATGAGCGCCATGCCGTGGAAGTCGCTGGGTGTTAGGCAAGGTGCTGAGCCGATGGCGCAGTCTACGTCCTGAACTTTTCCGCAGCGAATGCAGAAAGCGTGATGGTGGTTATCACCTGTGCGGGTTTCGTACAGTCCGGGGGTCCCGGGCGGTTCGAACTTGCGCAGCAGGTTTATGTCAGTGAGGTCTGTGAGGATGACGTACACCGATTGCACGGTAATGGAGGGGAGCTCCTGCCGTACAGCGGTGACAATTTCTTCCGCGTTGGAGTGCGGATGTGACTGAACCGCGCGGAGTACAGCGAGGCGCTGCTTGGTCACCCTACGTCCTTTGGAACGCAGGCTAGCCGACCAGACTTCCTCTAGAAGCTGCGGCGTAGTATCTGCGTCTGCCGGGAGCGGGCCGGTGTGGGCGCATCCTCGGGGTGCGCGCTCGGCTCTGGGTGCCGCGTTCGTGGCTACGGTTTCGGTCATGACCACCACTCTACATTTAATCTGAGTATTTCACAATTGTTAATCTGAATTTTTCATAATAAATTGATAAAAATGCGTAATGCGCTGTCGCTAAAAACCGTGTCATGGCGCCTTAAGAGGGGCATGTAGTTCCACAACCGGTGATTTATCTCTCATACAGCGGTGGATATGTGCATGCAAAACACCCCGCTCTGGGCGAAGTCTCCCACGCGCCAGCCGCGCACCCCGTATCCTAAGAAAAAACACGTTCACCCTAACACCCCGCTGCACACACCAGCATGGGAAGTTGAAACGGGGAAGGAAAAATGCACAAACACTACAACGGCCTCAAAACCGCCCTGCTCATGGGGACTATGGTGGGGCTCCTTATGCTTATTGGCGCGGTTATCTCGGCGTACACCCGCAGCATGCTCTTCATCTGGCTTTTCGGGCTCATCGGGCTCGGCTCGGTAGCCTACACCTACTGGAACTCCGATAAACTTGCCCTGCGTTCCATGAACGCCTACCCGGTCAGTCGCGAAGAAGTGCCTGTACTCTACGACATTGTGGAAGAGCTCTCCTCCCGCGCGAACCAGCCCATGCCCCGCCTGTACGTGGCACCCACCCAAACCCCTAATGCGTTTGCTACCGGCCGTAACCCGCAAAACGCCGCCGTATGCTGCACCGAAGGTATCCTGCAGCTGCTTGATGAGCGAGAAATGCGCGGGGTTTTGGGACATGAGCTGATGCACGTGTATAACCGGGACATCCTCACCAGCTCTATCGCCGCGGGTATTTCTACTATTATTGGCACCATCGCTAACGTGGTAAGTTTCGGGGCTATGTTTGGCGGCGGTAACCGCCATGAACGCGGTAACCCGCTCGGGGCTCTTGCGATCGCTGTGCTCGCGCCGCTGGCCTCCGCCGTTATTCAAATGGCTATTAGCCGCACCCGCGAGTATGACGCCGATGAAGACGGTGCCGCGCTCACCAACGACCCGCTGGCGCTTGCCTCGGCGCTCAATAAGCTTGAATCCGGAGTGTCGCTGTACCCTATGGATCCCGATAACCCGCGTACCGCCACCACCTCCTCCATGATGATCGCCAACCCCTTCGGCAACCTAAATATTGGGAAGTTCTTCTCAACCCACCCGCCGATGGATCAGCGTATCGCTCGTTTGCAGCAGATGGCGCGCGATAACGGGCAGTACAACTAGACCTGCCGCCCCAGTGCCCGGGTGGAGCGACCAACTGGCTCAGGTTTAGGGCAGTATACGCGGCGGGGTGGGCACCGAAATGTTCCGGTACCCACCCCGCCGTGCGTATGTTGTGTGTGCGTGTCTTAGCGGTAGTTTACGAACTGCAGATCCACCTCAAGGTCTGCCGCCTTGAGCATCGCAATAACATCCTGCAGATCATCACGTGATTTGGACGAAACACGCAGTTCGTCCCCCTGAATCGTTGCTTTAACACCCTTGGGGCCTTCGTCGCGGATGAGCTTGGAAATCTTCTTCGCCTGATCCTGGGCAATACCTTCCTTAATGGCGCACTCAATGCGGGTCTCCTTACCCGAAGCGTAAGGCTTGCCATCGTCCAAAGACTTGAGCGAGATACCGCGCTTGACGAGCTTCGACTGGAAGACGTCTAGAACTGCCAGTGCCCGCTCCTCGGTATTGGCTTTAATCAGGATTTTCTCGCCCGAAAAGTCGATCTCTGCGCCCACATTGCGAAAATCGTAGCGCTGTGAGACCTCTTTCTGCGCCTGGTGCAGGGCGTTAGCAACCTCCTGCTTATCAACCTTTGAGACGATGTCGAATGAAGACTCGCTTGCCATTGGTTTTCTGTTCCTTTCGGTTGGTAACGGGTTGCGGCGCGCCAGCGCGCACCTAGTACACATCTAGCCTACCCGCTCTGAGGCGCCGTTCACAGCGAACTATCAGGTTCGCTCGAATATTTCTCAGCTTGTTCCAACATTGGCCGCTCAGAATGGAGATATGACGACTAACTACTACCAGACACATGATATTACTCATAACAATCCAAATGATCTGGAAACCCTGCTTTTCTTGGACATTTATAGTTCTCTCGACCTTGACCCGGCCGATATTCCCGATGCCGAGAAGGTTGAGGCCGCAAGGGCTGTTGAGGCTGGTGACGAGCAGGAAACCGATGAGGAGTTCTCCCCATTTGAGGGCATTGGGGTGACGCTCACTGACCCGAACATTGTGGCTCGGTTCAATGGCGTCCGCCGCGATCTGCTGCGGGAGATTCGGGGCGGGATGTGCACCGTCGAACAGGCTCAGCGGTACCTGGAGCACCTCGAAATCACGCTGCTGCTCGAACAAGACGGCGAATAGAAAAAGTAGCGTTCCTCACAAATAAGGGTGTTGATTTCACACAGTTGCTATACATGCTGTAGACTTTTATCTGTTCGCCTGACGAACGTCTAACAATCATAAATATGATGGTTAGCTTGGCAGATTACCCGAGCGGCCAAAGGGGGCTGACTGTAAATCAGCTGGCACAGCCTACGGGGGTTCGAATCCCTCATCTGCCACAAATAACCCGGTTACTGCGGTAGCCGGGTTTTTTGTACCCGCCCACTACCTGCCCGAAACAGCAGGGCGATACCGCCAATAAGCATGGTGCGGGTTGCGTTCAGCACCCCCAAACCCGTTTTCATGTTGTTAACCGCATAAAATATGACGAAAATACGACACGAAACCAACACATTCTTTAGTCTGTGAGTGAAATATTCGCGCTAAGCGCTCGTAAGGTGTAGCGTTATCTGCATGGCAACTATCGAAATTACCCAGCAGAACCTCCTGCCCACCGTCCAGGAGAACGACATCGTCTTCCTCGACTTCTGGGCTGACTGGTGCGGTCCTTGCAAGCAGTTCTCGCCTGTCTATGAGGCTGCCTCCGAGAAATACAGCGACATCACCTTCGGTAAGGTAGACACCGAAGACCAGGGTCAGCTCGCGCAGGACGCTGGTATTACCTCCATCCCCACCATTATGGGGTTCCGTGAAGGCATCCTCGTATACTCGCAGCCGGGTGCGCTCAACGAGTCACAGTTCGAGCAGGTGATCTCATCCATCCGAGAGCTCGACATGGATAAGGTTCACGCAGAGGTAGCCGCCGCAGAAAAGGCAGAATCCTAAGCTTAGCGCAAACGTGCGCATATGATGCAGGGGCCGGTACCGTACAGGTACCGGCCCTACACGTGCACCTCCGCCCTGAGGAAACCCGTCAAACCGGGCACGTAACGGTCTTATAGGTCGCGGTAATCCCGCACCGGCCTGCGCGGGCCGTGTCTCGGCTCGGTAGCGCCCGCAGCCAGAATCAGCCGAACCACCCGCTGGCGGTGCCCCGCGTACGGGGCTAAAAGCCTGAGCATATCGGCATCATCACCCCGCTTCCCACGCAGGGCATACCCCACATGGTGCGCCAAATGGTAGTCGCCTACACTCACCGCATCCGGGTGGCCCACCTGAATCTGAAGCACCTGGGTTACGGTCCACGGGCCCACCCCGTGCAGCGACCCCAAGGCGGAAGCAAAATGAGCCACCGGGCCCGCAGTGGCAAGACGGTGCAGAGAATCGGCGGCGCGGGCGTAGGCGCGCACCGCGTTATAACGCGCCGCATCAACCCCCACCCGGTGCCACCCCCAATCCGGGATCGCCCCAAGTGTGCGGGCCGTTGGGTGCACACGCATCCCCGCAGGCTGATCACGGTACCCCGACTCCACGGCGGGTTCCCCGTAGCGTATGAGCACGTCACGCTGCGTCTGGAACGCCTCCTTCAGGGTGACGCGCTGCTCAATAATGGCTGCAAAAACGTGACGGTCCAGCTGGTCCGAGGCGCTAAGCCGCAGCCCCGGATGTTCCTGATGCGCCCTGCGTAAGCTGCGCGGCAGGCTCGCGTACCCTACCGAAGCGGTAAATGACTCCCAAGAATCACCCAAACCCAGCCACGCTGGGCAGCTTCGCACCAGCGCCTCCACATCGGCCCGCGCCTGCGGCTCTTCAAGAAGCATTTCGGGCGATAGCCGCGCCCACGCCCGCACTAGGATGGGGCGCATCAGCAGGCGGTGAAGGGTCGGCAGGGCGGGCGCGGGGGTGTTATCTGCCGCCCGAGAAAAACGTAGGGTGACCGGGAGCATCAGCTGCGGGGTGCGGGCGGTAACCCACACTGTCTCGGCCCCCGGCTCCCGGGCAGTTATCCGATACGCAGCATCTGCGGCACCCCGCTGCAATACCCCCAGTGTCTGGCCCATATGCACCGGAACCTGCGGGCGGATCACCGCCTGCACCCCGATCGTCGCCTCCTGTGTGATTGCGCTGGTGCGAGTGGGTAGCGGCGCCAGCTCAACCTCTGGTAGCGCCATGGGCGGTGTCGGAAGATTCGGGGGCATACACACATGCTACCGCAGCCTCGTGCCCCACATACCGCCGCCTGAGCTTGTCACCGTGGTGCTGACCATAGGAAATGTGCACCACCGTATCAGCTGTTACACCGGGGGATAAGATACCCTTATGAGGTAGATATTCATGATGCGGATGCCCCGTGCACGGTGCGGGTGCATCCTTATCAATACGCCACTACAGGGCACCGTAGACAAACAGGCTGACAGGGGAACAACATGGCCGCAGGGGCATCCGGTACAGAGGATACGCCGAACACTCAATCCAATACTGGTAAAGCACCCGACACCACCACCGAAAATACTGCGCCCGAAACCGGCGCGCCCACACACTCCGCCGAGACAGAACCAAGAAAAAACATCGGTACGCGCCTGCGTGAAAAACAGGGTATCCTGCTGGCGGGGCTGCTTGCGGTGTGCATTTTCATGCTGTACAACTACTACTCCTCACAGCAGCTGCTGCACTGGATCACCCCCTCCTGGGATTTAGCGATTTTTACCCAAATGGCCCAGGCGTACTCGCGGTTTGAAATGCCGATCGTGCCCATTAAAGGCCCCGACTTTAACCTGTGGGGTGACCATTTTCACCCCATCCTCATGCTCCTGGGGCCGGTGTACGCCTTCTTCCCCTCACCCATGACCCTGCTGGTGGTGCAGAACGGTATGGTGGCCCTTAGCGTGTACCTGACGGTGCGGTTTGCTCAGCGCGCGCTTGGCGGGCTCAACGGGCACGTTGTGGGAGTGCTCCTAGCCGCAGCATTCGGGCTGAGCTATGGGGTGCAGCAGGCGGTCGCCGCCCAGTTTCACGAGGTGGCGTTTGCCTTGCCGTTCCTAAGCCTCTCACTGGGACACCTGGTACTTGCTGGCACGCAGCAGAACCCGCAGCGCGCATCGCATATTACACACGCCTGCTGGTGGGCGGCCCCGTTGGCGTTCGTTAAAGAAGATATGGGCGTTACCGCAGCCATGATTGGTGCAATCGCGCTCATCCGCTCCGGCTGGCTGCGTGAAGCGGCGAACACACTGTTCCCGCACGCCAGCAAGGACGTACCCGCATTCTGGCCGCGCCTGCGTGAGGTTTTTTCCGGGTGGACAAAATCGCGTGGGGCAGCCGAAGCCACCTTGCTGATGGTGTGGGGCCTTTTCTGGTCGTACACCTCAATGAACCTGATACTGCCGATTTTTAACGTCAACCACCAGTTCGACTACGCCGACAAAGTGGACCTTTTCGGGGCCCTCAAGAACCCGCTGAACGCGCTTCAACTGCTGTTCACCCCCGATGAGAAAGCCCAAAGCCTCTGGCTTCTGCTCATGGTGGGTGCCTTCCTGTGGGTGGTCAGCCCCCTGGCGGCCGTGGCGCTGCCCACCATCGCCTGGCGGATGCTTTCAAGTAACTCGTCGTACTGGCTGAGCACCTGGCACTACTCGCTGGTACTCATGCCGATCGTGTTCATGGCGCTGCTGGACGTGCTGGTGCGGGTGCACGAGCACCGTCGCCGGGTTGCCGCCTCAGCACACGATAAAGCCGCTGCGGATCAGAACACCGCCTACCAGAAGCCTGAGCAGCAGAACACGGCGGGGAGCGACTGGGCGAAACCATACCGAAACGCCACGCAGGCAATTATCCTCAAAACCCCGCTGTGGCTGGTGCCTCTTCTGGCTCTGGTGTTCACTGTCGCACCGATTCTTACCGCCCAGCCCACCCAGCCGCTGGCGCAGCTGACCGACCCAGTGTTCACCACCACCGATCAAACCAGTACCGAGGTGAACAAGCGCCGTGCCGTTGATGCGGTGCCCATCGGTGCGAGCGTGGCCACCGACCTGTCGATTATTACCGAGCTGATTCCCGGGCGCACTGTCTACTGGATTGGGCATCACGGTGAACCAGCCCCCGACTATGTGGTGATTGACCGCGCCGGTACCGCCTGGGGCGGTAAGCCCCCGACCAATGCGGCACAGTACGCCGCTGACCGGTACGGGCACCCCTACGAGGTAGCTGAACGTGTGGGCACCATCGATATTGTGCGCCGCACCGACAAATAGCCTCCGTAAAATCCATGAGCCCTGCCTCTGATGCGCCCCACCGCCTGCTTCGGCAGCCGGTGGGGTGCACCTGTATCAGTCAGCACTTGCCCCCATACCTGCCGCTGCGGTGCGGGCCAGTGTGAGGCGGCATGAGGCGGAGCAAGCGAAAGTAATGTGCAGGCTAACCCCAACCGGTTCCCGGGTGCGGTACACTAGATGACGTACGGGTACCCCAAGAGGTCTTGTGCGCCCAAAAAGAGCCGGTTCGCCAGCTCGCACGGGAGGGCGCCGCACTCCGAATCAATTCTTCACCGCCCACCGGCGGACGCCACGTTTTCACCGTGCGTGGCGATGTTGCGTGTTTACGAGAAATTCAAGGCCTGAAAATCCCAGCAGCAACCATCCCATCGCACCACCGCATAGGCAATCCGCTCTGCGTGCCACAGCCCCGTCGGGCTGTGCAAGATGGGAGTACGTTTTCCGCAGGGACACGTGGAACAGGGGAACCCCGCCCGGTGCCGAAAAGCGCGCACCGTACGAACCCCTAAAACAATTGAGGAAAAATTGACTGAGAATATCTCTGCCGATCAGGCAGACAACGCAACGTATACTGCCAATACCTCCGCCGCTGAACAGGAAACTGCGGCGCATACCGAGACTACGCAGGCCGCCACAAAGCAGAACGACGCCGCGCACCCCGAACAGGGAACCAGCGAAGAAACCCACGCCGCCGCGGCAGCTACAGCCCCCGAAACCGCCGCAGAAAAAGGCGAGGAGAACGGCATTAAATTCACCGACCTGGGGCTAGACCCCCGAGTGCTCTCCGCACTCGAAGAAGTCGGCTACGAGAAACCGTCGCCCATCCAGGAACAGACCATCCCGCTGCTGCTGGACGGCAACGATGTGGTGGGCCTGGCACAAACCGGTACCGGCAAAACCGCAGCCTTCGCGCTGCCCGCACTCTCCCGCATGGCAGAACTCGCCGACATTAACGGCGTCTCCCGAGACACCCAGGTGCTCGTACTCGCCCCCACCCGCGAGCTCGCCCTGCAGGTTGCCGAGGCCTTCTCCTCCTACGCAACCCACATGGAAGACTTCACCGTGCTTCCCATCTACGGCGGCTCACCCTACGGGCCCCAGCTTGCCGGACTGCGCCGCGGCGCACAGGTAGTCGTCGGCACCCCCGGGCGCGTGATCGACCACCTCAACAAAGGCTCGCTCGACCTCTCAAACCTGCAGTACCTGGTACTGGATGAGGCCGACGAAATGCTGCGCATGGGCTTCGCCGAAGACGTAGAAACCATCCTCGAAGGCACCCCGGACACCAAACAGGTGGCGCTCTTCTCAGCCACCATGCCCAACTCGATCCGCAAAATCGCCCAGCAATACCTCAACGACCCCACCGAGGTGCGCGTCAAAACCAAGACCACCACCGGGGCGAACATCCGCCAGCGCTACATGCAGGTCACCCACTCCCACAAACTTGACGCCATGACCCGTGTGCTCGAAGTCGAAAACTACGACGGCATTATCGTCTTCGTACGCACCAAAAAAGAAACCGAAGAAGTTGCCGACAAGCTCAAGGCACGCGGCTTCCAGGCCGCAGCCATTAACGGCGACATCCCCCAGCAGCTGCGTGAACGCACCGTGGATGCGCTGCGCGACGGGCGCATCGACATTCTCGTAGCGACCGACGTTGCCGCCCGCGGGCTGGATGTTGAACGCATCTCCCTCGTAGTGAACTACGACATTCCGCACGACACCGAATCCTACGTGCACCGCATCGGGCGTACTGGCCGTGCCGGGCGTGACGGCGAAGCGATCCTCTTCGTCACCCCGCGCGAGAGGTACATGCTGCGGCAGATTGAAAAAGCAACCCGCCAAAAGGTTGAGCCGATGCGCATGCCCACCGCCCAAGACGTGAACGCGAACCGCAAACAGCGTTTCGCCGAGCAGATCACCACCACCATCGAAACCGAAGATTTGGACTTCTTCCGCCAGATCATTCAAGACTACGAGAACGAGCACGACATTACCGCCGAAGACATTGCGGCGGCACTGGCTGTTATCGCACAGCAGGGGCGGGCCTTCTTCCTCGACGAAGACGAGGATATTGCGCACGCCTCCCGCCCCTTCGCCGACGACGGAGACCGCCCCCGCAAGAACAAGGGCAAGAAACAGTTCAATAACGAGGGCATGGTCGACTACAAGCTGAACGTGGGCCGCTCCGCACGGGTGAGCGCCTCCGCGATTGTGGGTGCGCTCGCAAACGAGGGTGGCATTAAGGGCTCACAGATCGGTTCGATCGATATTCGCCAGCACTTCACAATTGTGGGACTGCCGCAGGATCTGCCGCGTGATTTCTTTGAGCGTCTGCGCGACACCAAAATCGCCGGTGAGTTCATTAATATCCGCAAGGATAACGGCCCCAGGGGAGGCGGCTCCCGTGGCGGGCGCGGCGGTTTCCGCAATGACCGTGGCGGGTATGAGCGCCGCGGCGGTGGTTACCGTGAGGGCCGCAACAGCCGGGATGACCGTCGTGGCGGCCGCGGCGGGTACAAGGGCGGCGGGCACAGCGGCAAACGCTACTAGCCTGCTGATGCCCCACCCGGCGTAGCGGCTCAGTGCAGCGGCTCGGCGGCGGCCCGTCTCCTCATGTGGCGGAGGCGGGCCCGCGCCGGGGTGGGGTATCCGAACCCCCACGCACGTGGTGCAGAACACTCACCCTGCATTTGTCAAAAAGATGAACCGTGCCGTAAACTTTTATCTGTTGCCCCGATAGCTCAGTGGTAGAGCGCCATCTTGGTAAGATGGAGGTCCCGGGATCGATTCCCGGTCGGGGCTCTC